>MDTB01173180.1_pt1 | contig 15100 bp, 18 predicted proteins | sample 811161 | NCBI WGS metagenome assembly MDTB01 (sample SAMN05326650, study PRJNA326480) | marine metagenome | isolation source: seawater | place: Mediterranean Sea | collected 2009
GATGTGGCTGATGCTGTGTTAAAATATGGAAGACTGTTTACTATACAATCTATATTAAAAACAACAGAATCAAGTAAACTAAAAATAGATTTAAAGAGAAAAATGTATGGCTGATTATAAAGACCAACAACCAGAAGCAAAGAACTATTCGTTTGATGTACAGAAACTGTATATTGAAATGTTGTTGGCCGATGCTGAATCATTTGCTAGAGCACAAAACATATTCAATCCTAAATCATTTGATCGTAAACTACAACCTATTGCAAAGTTTGTTAAAGACTACATGGACGAATACAAAGTGATGCCGGAGGTTGAGATAGTAAATGCAGAACACGATATAAAATTAAAGACAGCAAAGGATCTCGATCCAGCACACTTCAATTGGCTACTAGATGAGTTTGAAACATTTTGTAGACACAAAGCACTTGAACAAGCAATACTATCATCAGCTGATATGTTAGAAAGAGGCGACTATGCTCCTGTTGAGGACATGGTTAAACAAGCTGTTAGTGTAGGGCTTACAAGAGATATGGGTACAGACTATTTTGCTGATCCAAAAGGAAGACTTCAAGCACTAAAAGATAACAACGGACAGATAAGCACAGGTTGGGCTAGTCTAGATAAGAAATTGTTTGGTGGATTTAATCGAGGAGAGCTAAACATTTTTGCAGGTGGATCAGGAGCAGGTAAGAGTTTGTTCTTGCAGAATCTTGCAGTCAATTGGGCAACAGCCGGACTTAATGTTTGTTACATATCTTTTGAGTTGTCAGAACAACTAACGGCTATGAGACTAGATGCTATGATGACTAACGTTCCGACTAGGTCTGTAATGAAGAGTCTCGATGATGTTGAAATGAAAGTTAAGATGTTGGCTAAGAAGTCAGGTAACTTACAAATCAAATACTTGCCAAGTGGAAGTAATGTACTAGATGTTAGAACATACTTAAAAGAATTAGAACTTAAATCAAAAAAGAAAATAGACTGTATACTGATTGACTATTTAGATCTCATGATGCCTAAGAGCAAAAGGATATCACCGGCAGACTTGTTTATTAAAGACAAGTATGTATCAGAGGAATTAAGAAACTTGGTTGTTGAAAAACAATGTGTGTTAGCAACAGCATCACAGTTGAATAGAGCAAGTGTTGAAGAAATAGAATTTGATCACTCTCACATCTCAGGCGGACTGTCTAAAATACAAACAGCAGATAATGTGATTGGTATCTTCACTAGCAGAGCAATGAAAGAGCGTGGCAGATATCAAATACAATTTATGAAAACTAGATCATCTAGTGGTGTTGGGCAGAAAGTAGACTTAGAATTTAATGTAGACAGTTTGAGAATTAGCAGTTTGGATGAAGAAGAATCACAAAGTTATAATACACAAGGCAAAAACAAAATATATGATTCTCTAAAGCAAACTTCAAAAGTAACAGCAGACACACCAAAAGAACCAAAGATGCCAGATCCTCGTAAAGGAGATGACATTGGTAAAGTTAAAGCATCTGTTGAAGGTGGTAAATTAAGACAGTTGTTAAACGAATTGCACTCAGATGAAGATCAATAATGAGCAACCTTACAGTAATACTACCAGCGGCAGGTAAAGGAACAAGACTTAACCTACCGTATCCAAAAGAAATACTTAGAATTAATAACGACGAAGCACTAATAGATTATTCATTTAACTTTTTTAGAGACTATGGCCGTAAAGATGTTGAGTTTGTTGTAGTAATAAACGAAAACAAAACTGAACTAATAACTTACCTAGCAAAATATAAAGACAGATACAACATTAGTTTTGTATATCAGAATCCAAATGAAGAAGAATATACAGGTGCAATCAAAAGTGCAAGTCATTTATTTGGAGAATATAATCTAGTGTTACTGCCAGATACTATAATGAAACTAAAAAACGGTGAAGATTTATTTGAACTTGTAAAAACTTCTTTAACTGAAACAGGCTTTACTTTCCTGTACAAAGACGAAGTCAACAAAGATGTGCTTAAAACAAAAGGTGCATTGTACGTTGATGACCAAAAAATAATAAAAGATTACACAGACAAACCACAAACTTTTTTAGAAAAGTATAATGCATTTTGGTGTGCATTTGCTTTTAGAAGAAGAACGTTTAAGGCTTGTATGGACTTTATGGAGAAGTCGACACTTAAACAACTAGTAGATCAAAACGAAATTGAAACAACTCCAATATATAATTCTAAAGCAATCGATGTTGAAGATTACGTAGACTTAGGTACATGGGAAGAAATAAAAAGATTACTAATAAATGAAAAAGATAATAACTGATTGTGATGGCGTACTGCTAGACTGGTGTTTTGCTTTTGACATCTGGATGAAAGAGCAAGGCTATGTTAGATTTCCTGAAACTGATCACTACTTTGAACAAACTAAACGATACGGTATTCCCGAAGACGAAGCACTCGAACAAGTACATAAGTTTAATGAAACAGGTGTATTAGGATTTGTTCCTGCATACAAAGATAGTGTGGAGTTTGTAACAAAGTTTGCAAGAGAAGGGTGGCGTTTTGAAGTTATCACAATGATTGGCAAAGACAAGTATGCACATCAACTGCGTAAAGCCAACCTAAAGCATTTGTTTGGAGATGTGTTTGATTATATCTATTGTGCTGGTGATTTTAGAAAACCTAAAAAAGAAATATTAGAAGAAAGATATAAAGGCAAAGATTACATTTGGGTAGAAGACAGAGTCGATTATGCAATACAAGGCAAAGAAGTCGGCCTTAATACATTCATGATGGATCACCCATACAACAGAGACGGGTGGGATGGCAAACGAGTAAAGAACTGGAGTGAACTATATGACGCCACACATTGAAGCAAAACAAGGAGACTATGCTGATACAGTACTGCTACCAGGAGATCCTTTAAGAGCAAAATGGATTGCTGAAACATTTTTTAACGATCCTGTGCAAGTAAACGGAGTAAGAAATTGTTTAGGTTACACAGGAACATATAATGGCAAACAAATATCTGTACAAGCAGGTGGTATGGGTATGCCTAGTAATGCCATTTATATAACAGAACTTTTTAAATTTTATAACGTAGAAAAAATAATAAGAGTTGGAAGTTGTGGAGGTATAGCCAAACATGTACAAGTGGGAGATATAGTTGCGGCAACGACTGCAAGTACCGACAGTGCTATGGGCAGACAACTAGTAAAAGATTTTCAAATTAGTCCTAGTGTTGACAACGAGTTACTGCAAAGTTTTTTAAAACATTGTCCATTTGCACACGTGGGTAGTATAGTATCAAACGATTATTTTTATCAACCCAATGAACATTGGTGGAAAGAATTACAAACCTATGGCACACTAGCAGTTGAAATGGAAACTTACATATTATACACACTAGCCGGCCAGTTTAATAAAAAAGCACTATCAGTAAACACAGTATCAGATCATTTTGAATATACAAACAAAAATATGACTCCAAAAGAAAGAGAAACAGGATTCTCTGAAATGATTGAGGCAGTATTAAAAATATGATTTGTATTGCTGTTCCATCTCGAGGTAGACCACAATTCTTAAGACAACTAGTTTCATCAGCATTGTCTACTGCACATCAGCCAAGTAACGTTGTGATCAGTTACTATCTAAATGAGGATGATCCAGAATTACAAAACTATGTTGATACATTAAAACATTTAGGACAAGCACATGGCAACAGTGTACAATGGAAAATAGGACCTGATCAAAACACTGTATTGAGTTGGGAACAACTCTGTGATTCAATTGATGCAAACTATTACATGTTAGCAGGTGACGAAGTTACTTTTGAAACGCCCGGATGGGACAAGAAGTTTGATGAAACCAAACAAAAATATCCAGACGGAATATTTTGTATGTCAATGTACTGTGGAAGAGGTGAAAGTAGACTCAACGAAAATGTAACTCCTGTTGTTACCAAACAGTGGAGACAAGCACTAGGGTATTTTTGGGGACCTATGTTTTGGCATTGGAACGTGGATCAATGGTCAGGAGACCTAGCAAAAGCAGTTGATAGATTTGAGTATAGATCAGATATTACCGTGCGTATCAAAAAGATTAAAAAAGATTCCACAGGACTACGTAATAGAAGTGCAGGGATATTCAATAGAGATGAATGGGTTTATAAAAAATGCAAAGAGCTATATTTTGACCATGATGTACAGAAACTAAATCAAGCAAAACAATAGCATATTACCAGTTTTATTACCAACTCAACACAATCCAATAAATAACAATACGTTTTAAAATAAATTGCAATACAAGGAGAGATCGCAATGAAAAACATCAAATGGCTTATCAGCCACCAACCGGAATACTTGTTTTTAAGAACAGCAAAAGCATTTGCTAAAATGTTAGAAGAAGTAAATTCGGAGTACAAGATCGAGATATTAACTACCGATCAGTACAAAGACAAATACGACGCAAATTTCACAAGAGATCAAATTTTAGATTTAGTCAAAACTGACAAGATCCAAATGTCTCAAACTGAAGTTTGGGAGTTAGCAGGACCAACTAATGACGAAAACTTTTTTGTTTTTGACATGCCTTGGTTATTTGAAAGTCATGCACACGCAAGAAGAGTCTTAGAAGGCCCTATTGGTACTGCAATGAACGAAAGACTTGCTAAGAAAACCGGTGTTAGAGGTTTAGCATACACTTACTCAGGTGGATACAGAGCAATTGGTTCTGATTTACCTTTTAAGAAACTAGCTGACCTTAAAGGAAAAAACATCAAAGCAAACGGTAATCCTATTACAGAAGCATACTGGAACAATCTAGGTGTTAATACTGTAAGAAGAAAAGGTCCGGTTCACCCAACAGGTGAAATGCAATCTCATATGGATTGTAAGGATACTACTTACATTAGATTACAACAAGCTAAGAACTGGTTAAATTCTCAACACTCACTATTCTTAACTGATATTTTAATCAGTGAGAGTTTCTTTAAATCACTATCTGAAAAAGAACAAGGTCTTTTTGTGAAAGCGGCTAACAAAGCGGCTAGACTAGAAAGAAAATGGTCTCAAGACGATGCTGATAATTTCGAAGCAACAGCTTCAGAAAGAGGAACAACAATAGTAACTATGTCAGACGAAGACAAGGCTGAGATGAGAGAAAAAGCACAACCACTTTACGAAAAATGGTCTAGCAAATTCTTTCCAGGCTTAATCGACGGTATCAAAAAATTATCATAATTTTTTAATAACATTTAAAGGCGGCTTTATGTCGCCTTTTTTTGTGGTGGTGGCTCGACTAAATTAAATACCTACATGAAACTATATGACATGTGGGAAGGCTTCAGTACTGAACAATATTCATACATAACCAACATTATCAAAAATAGTGATGCCAAAACAATATGTGAACTTGGAACCTTTGTTGGCTCTACTGCCAAACAAGTTTGGGACAGCATCAAAGACACAGGCAAGGAATTATATCTTGTAGACAACTATGCATTTCTTCCTGAAAGAAAAAGACAAAAGTTTTTTAACGCTGTAAAAAGTTCAATAGATCCAAAAACAAAAAATATAAAATGTATTTTAGAAAGTAGTCATACGTATGATTGGACCAAACATAACTTTGTCCTTTTTGGTCATCATGATGCTGATCATATGCTACCTGATTTAAACAAACTAATTTTTAGTGATGTAGATTATGTATTACTAGGAGACGGAACTCCTCGTTGCTTCCAGAGAACTAAAGCCACATATGAATTCATTTCACAGATGTCCGGGCACGGTCTACGTCCATTATATTATTTGCAAGGATTAATTGTGCTAGGCAGGAAAGATATAAAATGTGATTTGCCCACAACAAAAGATTATTTGTTTGGGCAAGAAATAAGATGGATGCCTAAACCTCGAGGCAGATACTTAAAGGCACTAGATGAACTTAAAAGAATATATTAGTTGGGCAAATACCCTCGACGAGTATCAAGACTCTGCCACCCTTGCAGATTTAGATGCTTGGGGATATGAAGTATTACCTGGAAACTATAAGGTACCCAAACTCAATTTAGATAATGCTACTAAAGGCAGTGAAGGTTACGACAGTGTTAGAAATGATTTTATTACACACTGGGCAAAAGACAAATGGCCTTTTTTAAAATGTATAGATGCAAAAATACAAATACAAAGACCCGGAGAAGAATGTAAACCTCATCTAGATTTTTTAAATGATTATTTGGAAAGAGTTTGCGAAACATTACCTGGATTATTAAATGTAGAACACTCGTTGGAGAACCCTGGAATAGATGTATGGCGTATGTTTGTGGCTGTTGAGGATCATATCGATGGACATATATTTTCTGTTAACAATAAAGAATGGAAATGGCAAAAAGGACAGTGCATAAGATTGAACAACTGGCAGGCCTTGCATTGGACAAAAAATACAAGCGACGTCGACAGAGTTATTATAAAGATTACTGGACTTAAATCATAATGAAATATTTTGTATCAGACAAAAAAGTCTTGCCAAACAAACACGGTAAATGGTATTGGTATGCAGACAAAGACTGCAAAACATATAAAGACAACAAACACCTAGTAATATACAGCGGGTATGTTATAAGCAAAGAATCAATTGATGATGTTGTAGCACGTGATCCACACGAACTAGAACAAGCCAACGGAACATTTTGGGCAGTAATATTGACTAATGATACTGCAAAGGCTATTGTTGATTATTTTTGTCAAACAAAAGTTTTTTACAGAAAAACAAAAGACTGTGTTGAGTTTACAAATGCAATATATCTATTTCCGTTTACTAAAAACGATTTAGATATGCAAGACTTATCTAAAAAATTATCAATGCTTGAAAAAGAAAAACTTCAATATCAACCTAAAGAACAGTTTGAACGTTGGGAAGACATGATTATCGATCCGGCTTCTGCTATGGCAATGACCGATGTTGAAGTTAAAGCAAAAGAATTAAAAAAATATTATGTAGCAGGAAAGTTTTATCCTGACATGAAACAGTATTCAAAAGCCATGTGTACAACCATGTTCAAAGATACTTGGATACTCGAACCGGATCATGTTTTAGATATAAATCAAAATGATATTAATATTAGACGCATTCATTTTACATACGATGAAATTATTGATGCTTGTAAATCTGAACCTGAATTTAAAACAAGTGAGGCACTAGAAGATTTTATTCACGAGTGTATGCAAGATCATGCAGATATAATAAAAAAGAATTACGGTAATATTGTTAGCAGTGTGAGTGAAGGCATAGATTCTGTTATGCAAGATGCATACTTTCCAGAAGCAAGAAAAATAATGTATTCGTACAAACCCACTAATGCACCGTTTGAATACAAACAAAAAATTGTTGATAGAGTAAAAGCACAAGGAAGTTTTTGTAGGGTCGATCATGTAGACATAAGCACAGAGAACATAGCAAAGATGACAAAGGATTATGTTAACGATCCAACTACATTTTATTGGGATTGTATTCCTACACATTGGCAATTACAACAACTTGCTAGTAAACCTAAGATAGTGTTATATGGACAGTGTGGAGATCAAGTGTTCTTACACAAAGCATTTTTTTATTATGAATACATGTTTGCAAAACAAATAGAGAAGGATTTACCTGCTGAAGAAAAGTTATTAGAGTTTAACAAAACGTTGCCTGAACTGGACGATTGTTATTCCGGAAGAGACAACATATGGCAAGGCAACAAAGCAAAGACATGGCAAGATTGCTTTTATAATACAACTAAAGAAGAGCTACTGCACGAGCTCGACTCTGGAACCAAAGACGACTGGATGCATGACTTTGCTAAAAAAGTAACACCCGCACCATACAATAGAGAGATCAGTCACTGTGCTGATGTGCTAGTAACATCTTTGTTCTGTGATCGAAGATTCTTTTACAAAGTAATGAATGCTCCTGAAGATATTCTATTAGACAATGTTAAAAATGCAACAACTCAAAAAAATATTCTCAAAAGAAAATTCGATATAGAATTTGAAACACCTTACAAAGATCAAGCAGAGCTCAATGCTGTTGGCATGAGGAACCCGTTGTATACTGATGTTGTTAGGAAGTGCTTAAAAAATTACTTGCCGGAAGCGTAAATTTTAGAAATGCGTTTTTTAAAAATACGCGAATGCGTAAAAGCGTAAAGCCGGCCTGTCCTTGAATTAAACAAACCGACTTTAAGTTTATCTTGTGGAATTAAAATTTAAGTTTCAATCCAAATGACATACCGTTTGTGTCTGTACCAGACGCAACATCTGCCATCTCGTATGCACCATACAACTCTAATTTTTCAGTGACTTTTTGTTTAGCACCGAAAGTTGTGTATGCATTGCCGTCGTCAACTTTACCATAACCTAGAGCAAATGTTGTGGAATCAATAGTGTGCGTTCCTGTAATCTCGTTTGCTTTAGTTTCTAAATTCGTAACTGTGTTATCTTTTATAGTATGGTTGTAGCCAATTGATGTGTCGTCACCAACAGCAACAGTAACACCTGCACCGTAGTATTTTACATCGTTTACTTTGTCATCAGAGTAAGCAACACCTAAATCAATTGATTCGTCCAGTGACATAGTTGCCGCAGTCTCATACACATCAATACCATCTTTACCAGTGGCACCGTCAATTTTAACCATATTGTCAAATGCTATTGGACCAATTTGATTAGAATATTGTACTGTGTGTGAATCTCTGCTGAAAAGTTTTTGAGCCGCTTTTCCACCGTATTCTGGGAACACATCTGTTTTAGATGTAACTGCACCTTTGAATACAGAGTTTTGTCTCCCAGCCGATAGTGTTCCAACGTTGCCCATGTCAATACCTGCATATGCAAGTTTTGAATCAAATGGTGTTGAACCGCTGTCGTCTGTGTCTACGCTCACTTCGATCTTACCAAAGCCTGTTACGCCTTCCGCAAGTTCTTCTGTGATGTTAACTCCAATAGCAGAACCGTTGTTCTCGGCCTTTGCTGTTGAGTTACCTGAAGCATCGTCGTTGTTGCTCACCATATAGTTTAAATTACCATATACTGAAACATCGGCCGCTTCTGCCGGGGCGGGTTTTAATACCGTCCATAGTATTCCTAGTGCTATAATAATAGCCACACCTAGGCCTACTCTTTTTTTTGTTATTTTCATTATAATTTTTCTCCTTGTGATATAATGATTGGTTAACACAATCTTGTGATTGGTTTCGCGATTGCCGGCCGACAATCGCACTGGATTGTAGCACTATTTATTTCATAATACAACCATATAATGTATTTTCTGGTAAAGTAAAAATTTTAAGGGCACACAAGATTACGCATAATTACAAGCACAGATGGAGAACACATGGGCATACATTACGATTACAAAAGCACCAGAGGTGATAAAAAAATGCGTAAGCAACAGGAACGTGAACAGCGTAGACTGGCCAAGAAACGTGACCAAAGGTCCAAAGAGCCCCAACCCACTGTGCCAGAAGATGTAGTCCTAACACTGGACATGATCACGGATCCAAACAAATGATAAATCAAAGACTGTTTGATCAATATAGCATTAACATCAAGAAAGATTTAAAAATTAAAAATTTGTGTCCTCGTCCAAAGGATACTGTCTTAATTGACAAGATGGGCTCTTGTTATGCTTGTGAATGCCAATCGTGGCTACCGCAGAGCATAGGCAATCTGCAAATAAAATCATTACATGAGATTATCGGCAGTGACATGCATCAACATCTACAAAGTTCTATCACAGATGGTACCTATCGTTATTGCAACGAGCATCAGTGTTCATACATAAAGTCAAATGCTGTGTTGCATGGCCAGCCGGATCGCATACAGCATCTAAGACTTGCTATTGATGACTCATGCAATTTGAGATGTCCTAGTTGTAGGAAAGGCATGATATTTCACAAAGAGGGTTCAGCATATAACTTGGGCATACGACTTGCAGACAAAATAAACGATTGGTTGCACAGTTACGAACATCCTATCCAGGTACACATCGGATCCGACGGTGATCCTTTTGCTTCACACGTGTACAGACATTTTATGGAACAAACACCCGAGAGGGACAACATCAAATACTCCATACTGACCAACGGGCTGATGTTCAAAGAGTTTCATCACAAGGTGCCTTATGTTATTAATAATCTACAAGAATTAGGAGTAAGCATAGACGGAGCAACCAAAGAAACATATGAAAAACTTAGACTGGGTGGTAAATGGGAAAAGATCCTAGAAGGCCTAGAGTGCATGGCTGAGCAGAAACAAAAGCATGGCTTTAGATTTATACTGCATTTCGTTGTACAGAAAGACAATTACCATGAGATGGAAACTATTATCAATCTAGGAGAGCAATACGGTGCTGATAGGGTTTGGCTAAACAAAATAGAAGACTGGGGTACCAGTGATGACTTTCACACACAAAACATTTGGGGTACATCTGATTATAAAGAAAAATTTTCTAAAGTGGTACAACGTATCCACAGTCGCAACAATGATAGATTTATTGAGTGTCCAACTTTAATAACTGAAGCGGCTCGGAATAGAAACAAAAGCTAAACTGTATTCTAGGATACTTTGCATCCTTACCAATTTCAACTGTGTGCAATATATCAGAACGTAACACAATAGGCCTGTCGCACTCTACTCTATCAATTTCGTTGGCATAATCATCGTACCAAACATTGTAAGTGTCTTTGGTGTTTAACACTGGAAAGTTTATTTTTGCTACTACTGGAGGTTCGTCTCTGTGTATGTCTGTGCCTATGTCTTCATTATAGATAGTAAAGCTCATATCTCTCACTTTGAGCCCTAAACTATCAAACCATTCCTTGCAAGGATTGTTTGGTATTGCAAAATAGTCTTGTATTTCTTCTCTAGATAGATGATTCCAAAACTCTGTTAGTTCTCTGTTGGCTGTAATACCTACATAATAGCCATAAAGACTGTCGGCAATCTTTTGTTGTGTATCGCAATCCAGGATATGATAAGATTTCATTATGGGTATTTAAATACCAGTGGCTATGAAAATTGCAATTACTGGACATAAAAAAGGCATTGGTAAAGCGTTTGCAGAACAGTTGTCTGCACGTGGACACGAGATAATTGGTATATCAAGAAGCGACGGAGAAAACATTCGTAGGACAGCACACACGGCTAGTTTGATTGAACCTTGTGATATGTTGATCAACAATGCTATAAGTTTGTATGCACAAACAGAACTGTTGTTTGAAGTGTGGCACAGATGGCAGGACATAAAAGAAACACATTATATTTGGAACATATCAACCAAACTATGTGAACAGGACCATGACATAGACATTAACGGAATCACATTCAGAGAATCCATGCAATACAGGAATCAGAAGATGGCATTGGAGTTAGCACATCATCAACTTAACTTTCAACCCAGCAATATTAAAATGTCTCTGATACGTCCTGGAGATGTACGCACACAGACCTGGAGCAATCCAAACAGCATAACTGCCGAAGACTATGTGAAAAAAGTGTTAGAGGAACAAGGTACAGTATAATGGACGCAAAGAAACTTTTAACAAACAAAAGCATATGCACATTACCATGGTCTGGATTTGAATTAGAACCAAGCGGTGAAGTTAAGAATTGTATTATTTCAAAAACTAAACTAGGTGACATTAACAAAACAAACATAAAAGATATCGTGAATAACAAGAGGAACATTGAACTAAAAGAATCAATGTTGAAAGATCGGAAGCCTCATAACTGTTCTGGTTGTTATCTACAAGAAAAACAAACAAAAGATTTAAGCAGTATCAGTAGTAGACTATACTATCTAAAAGAATTAGGAACTAAGACTGATTTAAATTTTTACGACGACACAAAAAACTTTTCACTTAAACACGTTGACTTGCGTTGGACCAACTCGTGTAATCAAGCCTGTGTGTATTGTGGGCCGCAGTATAGTAGTAAATGGGCACAGGAGTTGGGAGAGAAAGTTAAGTCTAATAAAGAAGCAAGACAAGAAGTAAAAGACTATGTGTTTGAAAATATTGCACAACTAGAAAATGTTTATCTTGCAGGCGGTGAACCTATGCTGATGAAAGAAAACTTTGAATTCTTAACTTTATTAAAAGAAAAAAATCCCAACTGTCATATTAGAGTAAACTCAAACCTAAGCACAACTGCCACAGGTATATTTGAATTGCTGTGTTCGTTTGAACATGTACACTGGACAGTGAGCATAGAAAGTATGGAAGAAGAATACAATTACATAAGACATCTTGGAAATTGGAACGACTTCATTAAAAATTTAGATGTTATTAATAAACTAGATCATAAAATAAGTTTCAATATGTTGCATTTTATATTAAACTACAAAAGTATTCACAACTGTATAGATTTTCTTAAAGGTAAAGGATTTGGTGACAATAGTTTCGTTGCCGGACCATTGTATATGCCTCCACATCTTAATACTTTGAATCTTCCGGAGGATATGCTTAACAATGTTGTCCAAACATTAAAAGACAAGCTAGATACACACCCACAAGGATATTTAAAGAACAGTTATGAAAACTTAATAAAATATTACACAACTACTAACTTTAAAAAAAACTTAAAATCTTTTTATTATAATCTAGGTAAGATGGATCAAAGAAGAAATCAAAATGGCAGATTAATATTTTCCAACTTGTTTAGCGAACTAGACAAATATGAATTGGAATAATATATTATCAAGTGACTGTACTGTTTGTAAATTAGGCCCACGCATGGTATATCCTATTTTTAGATGCGGCTTTACAAGTATTCGAGCCACAGCCGACAAGACGTATGTTAATGAAGAAATAAAAACTAAAAACATTGACGTACTAATCAGAGACCCCGCTGATAGATTTATGTCTGGAGTGAATGAATATGCAAGGCAAAATAAAGTAGAGGTAGAAGACACGTGGAATCTTATTGCACAGAACAAACTAATAAACAAACATTTTGCTCCGCAGTATGTTTGGTTGATGCACTTACAAAAATTTCACAAAGGAACAGTTACACTTTATCCTTTTAAAGACATTAAAAAATTTACAAAAAAACACACCCATAAATGGAGTACATTATCAGCAACTGAAAAAGAGCCGGTGGCACAGATAGAAGAATTTGTGGATAAAGATTTTTTATTGCTAAAATATTTAAATAAAACATTAACAATTAAAGAGCTATTAAAAAATGTATTGTCCTAGGCTAGACCACTTTGTAAGACTAAACCAAAACGGATCGATTGGTAAATGCGGTCATATGACTAATGCATTGGGATTTGAAACTGTAAAAGAATTAGAGGACAGCAAATGGCTTAAAAATATTAAGGCAACCATGGCCGAAGACAAATGGCCAAAAGAGTGTGTGCGTTGTCAACAAACAGAACAGGTTAACGGAGAAAGTATCAGAACCAAAAGCATAGACAGACACAAAGTATTACATCCTTTCCGAGATGATTATCTTGTTGTGGGCGGAGTATTAGATAATGTTTGCAACAGTGCTTGTCAAACTTGCTATTCTGGATTGAGTACAAAGATAGGAAGCCTAGAGGGGAAAGATTATCCTCGTGTGGACAACTATGTAAGATTTTGGGAGATACCTCAAAACAGAATACTAGAAGTAGATGTTAATGGTGGTGAACCAACTGCTAGTAAAAATTATAAAAAAATACTGGATAAGTTACCTCCTAACACAAAGATTGTGAGAATGAATACCAACGGTTCTCGTATGATTAAAGAACTAGAGCCTATACTTAAAACAAGGGCAATGGTCATTGTTACATTAAGTTTCGACGGTGTTGGTGACGTTCATGATTATGTGCGTTGGCCTATCAAGTGGAGCAACTATATTAAGAGTGTACGAGCATACAAAGAACTACAGAAACGTTTTCCAAATCTAAGACTAAACTTTTGGACAACTGTGAGTAGTCTTAATGTAGAGAACTTGCCAAACATATTAGATTTTGCTACAGAACATAATATAGAACACAACTGGTCGTTCTTAAACAACCCTGACGTGCTTAATACAAAATACAAAAACAAATTTACACAGAAAGCAAAAGAAAGATTAAGCAACTCATCTTATAGTGTTTGTAAAGATATTGCTGATAAAATTGCTTGTAATGTTGACAACGACAAACTACATGACCTTTTTATTAAAAGACAAGATAAATTACGTAGTATTGATGTTAATGATTATTTTAACTTGGCTCCGAATCTTTCCAAAAACAGTTGAGCAAAACGTTCGTGGTGCTCAACCCCATAGTGTTCTCCATCTTTAGCAAAATTAGGTTCATTGTATTGCTCACGCTGTGTTCTTGAATCCCAATACGGCCAGCAATTTTTTATTGTATAATTTTCAAGAACATTAAGTTCTGGTATGTGTTCATGATATGAATCTTGTGCAAAACAGTGAAATGTTGTACAGTTATTTTTTTCAGCATACTTCTCAACAAAAAAAACATTTTTTAAAAAATTATGTTTGTCTGTGTGTTCATCTTCGTGTTTTAATTTTTCGTCATAACTCATCATACCTTGTGGGTACGATCCTAAACGTTCTCTACGACTCCAGAAAGGCCAACACACAATTATAATTCTCGGATCGATTAATTTTTCACAACCATACAATATACGCACAACTTTATCTGCACTTGCTCCTGGCTGTCCAAGATTCCAGTATCTTAATCTTTCTGTGTTGTGTTTTGATAAATGATGTACCCAGTGCTCGTTGTCTGCATTGCCTTGACCAAACGTATGACTACACCCTAGTACTACAACATTCTTTTTACCCGATGGCATTGGATCCCATTCAGCACATCTATAACCATGTGAATTAGTTTTGTAGTCTATTATTGGTGCTTGGTTAATACCAACACTCTTTGGAAGTTCTCTGTCGGTGTAGTACCCGTGTTTCATACATTTAATTATCGAGTGCTTATGGCGGTCCCTGGGAGAATCGAACTCCCCTTTGCAGGATGAAAACCAGCTGTCCTAACCGATAGACGAAGGGACCATGTGGCGGGAGTGAAGGGACTCGAACCCTCGGCCTTCCGCGTGACAGGCGGACGCTCTAACCAACTGAGCTACACCCCCA
>MDTB01213234.1_pt1 | contig 15100 bp, 13 predicted proteins | sample 811161 | NCBI WGS metagenome assembly MDTB01 (sample SAMN05326650, study PRJNA326480) | marine metagenome | isolation source: seawater | place: Mediterranean Sea | collected 2009
AAAGCCTACAAATCCGCGCAGAAAGCCTGCCAATCCGGCGCTGAATATGATCGCCAGAATTTCGAGCAACGAAAAATCGCTTAGGGTGGTAAAGACTGTCTCAATCATTGTGACGCCGGTGCCCATGAGCTGCTGATTGGCCAGCTGGCGGGCAAGAGCATGTGCAGATCTTGAATCATGAATACCCCAGGGCAAGACGATCGCGATAACGGTTTATCGCCAGCCATTACCGTAGACAGAATGGCGTCAGGATGCATGATGATTTAGATCATTACAAAGGGAATAAAAATGACGGACCTAACGGGAAAAAATGCGATCGTGACCGGCGCCGGCCGCGGCCTTGGTGCGGCCAGTGCAAAAATTTTGGCGGCAGCAGGGGCGGCCGTCATGTTGGTGGCGCGTGATTCGGTGGCTGTGGCGGAGGTTGCGCAGCAGATCACCGATAGCGGCGGTAGGGCCGTGTCGATGGCCTGCGACGTGGCTGATTATCATGCTGTTGAAACCATGGTCGCGGCCACTCAAAAGCAGTTTGGTAGTCTTGATATCCTGGTCAATAACGCCGGCGTGATAGATCCAATTGGCAGCATTGCCAGCTCTGACCCAAAGCTTTGGGCGCGCAATATTGAGATCAATTTAATCGGTGCATATAATGCCATACGCGCGGTGCTGCCGGTTTTGAGCAAAACCACCGGCACCATCATCAACGTGTCCTCGGGGGCCGCCCACCGCCCGCTTGAAGGTTGGAGCGCCTATTGTTCAGGTAAGGCAGGATTAGCGATGCTGACCCGTGCCGTTGAACTTGAATACGCCGAGCAAGGGGTGCGTATCTTTGGGTTTTCGCCCGGCACCATCGATACCGAAATGCAGGTCAAAATTCGGGCTTCCGGAATCAATCAAATCAGTCAGATACCACGTGAAAATTTATCTTCGGTGGCCGATGCCGCCCGCGGCCTGGTGCAGCTTTGTAACGCCGAAAATGACGACTTGATCGGCCAAGACGTTTCCATGACCGATGCAAATTTCCGTTCCCGTCTCAATTTAACCTAGAATTTAGACACTATAACAGCCTGATGGATTGTATGCGCTACGCGTTCGAGCGGTTCAATGCGAGCTGCGGGGCGTGTGCTGCTCACACGCCTAATTTGCTGTCGATGTTTACAAGCAATTTTTGACTACATTTGAGCCAAGTTTATTTTTCGATTTTGATTCAGCGAGTTAGGCGGCTTTTTTAAAAATGATTGGGGCAGAGAAAAGCCTGCGCTCAGTCTATGTTGTGGATGTTGGCCTGCATTTACGGGCCATCACGACAGCATTTTTTCTGAAATAATTAATGGCATGAAAGAATTATTATGGTTTGATTAATTTTGCGCCGCAACATGGCGGTGACGTCCAGGCAATTGTTATAGCTGATATTGGAGGTTGGAAATGTTAATCGGAAGACGAAAGTTATGGCGGCAGTTAAGCATGCTCGCGCTTGCTCTGCCGCTGGCGGCAGGGATCGCTGTCGGTTCCGCACACGCAGAGAAAGTTTTGCGAATTGTGCCACACGCCAATTTGAAAAACTTGGATCCCATTTGGACAACAGCGTATATCACCCGAAATCATGGCTACATGGTTTACGACACGCTTTTTGCGGCCGATGAAAACCTTGTCGTTCATCCGCAAATGGTGGACACGCACTCAGTCAGCGACGATGGCCTGACATATACATTCACGCTGCGTGATGGCTTGAAATGGCATGATGGCGCGCCTGTCACCGCCGAAGATTGCATTGCGTCGATCGCCCGCTGGGGCAAGCGCGACGGCATGGGCCAAAAGCTCATGGACTTCACCAAAGAAATGAAGGCCGTCGATGCCAAGACCTTCCAGATGATCTTGAATGAGCCATATGGCTTGGTCATTGATTCACTTGGAAAAATCAGCTCGAACGTGCCGTTCATGATGCCAAAACGCTTGGCTGAAACCGATGCTTTCGAACAGGTTCCGGAAATTATCGGCTCGGGCCCCTTTAAATTCGTCAAAGACGAGTGGGTGCCAGGTTCAAAGATCGTTTACGTCAAAAACGAAGCCTATGTCCCACGCAGCGAGCCAGCCAGTGCGGCTGCCGGCGGTAAGGTTGTGAAAGTTGACCGGGTTGAGTGGATTTATATCCCTGATCCCGCGACAGCAATGAACGCCTTGAAAAACGGTGAAGTGGACCTTTGGGAAACTCCGGCGCCTGATATGCTGCCGCTGATGGACAGCGATCCGAACATCAAAACCGCTGTTATCGATCCTTTGGGTACCCAGGGCTGGTTGCGTCCAAACCACTTGCATCCGCCATTTGACAACCCCAAAGCACGTCAAGCATTGGTCCATGCCGTTAATCAAGAAAACTATCTGCAAGCGATTATCGGTAATCCAAAGCTGTACAAAGCTTGCCCAGCATATTTCATTTGCGGCACGCCGAACGAAACCGATGTCGGCACCGACGCACTGAAAAATGTGAACCTGGACAAAGCCAAGCAGCTTTTGAAGGAAGCTGGCTACAAGGGTGAGAAAATCATCCTGATGCAACCAACCGATATCCCGGTGTTGAACGGTGCCTCCTTGGTGACCGCACAATTGCTGCGTGACATCGGCATGGATGTTGAAGTGCAAGCCATGGACTGGTCAACATTGACCTCGCGTCGGGCCGAGAAAAAATCACCTGCTGATGGTGGCTGGAATGTGTTCCACACCTATTCAACAGGTGCCGACGTGACCTCGCCCGTTGCCAACATCGGCATTTCCGGTGGTGGTGTCGAGAAGGCCTGGTTTGGCTGGCCAACCGATGCCAAGATCGAAGAATATCGTGATGCCTACGCACGCGAGTCAGATCCGGCAAAGAAAAAAGCCATCATCGAAGCTTTGCAACTGCGGGCCTTCGAAGTTGTGCCTTACGTCAACTACGGCCAATGGTTCCAGCCTGTGGCATGGCGCAGCTCGCTGTCAGGCGTGCTGATTTCGCCGGTGCCGTTCTTCTGGAACATCGACAAGAAGTAATTTGTCGGCTGTTTGGCTAACCATCTGCAACCATCGCCGGCTTCAACAGATCGAAGCTGGCGATGGACAATGAAAAACGTGCATTCATAAAGGCTGACAAAGCCGTATTTCGATCGGAACGCGTAGATGTATGTTTATTTAATAAAGCGAGCGATTGCCGTTCTGCCGGTCATGTTGGTGGTCGCCGTTGTGGTTTTCTTATTAATGCATTTAACGCCGGGTGACCCGGCAGCGATCATTGCCGGCGATTATGCCCGGCCGGAAGATATCGCGCGTATTCGCAAGCAGTTAGGGCTTGATCAGCCGCTACATATTCAATTCTTCAAATGGCTTTTTGCGATCCTGCGCGGGGACCTTGGGGTTTCTATTTTCTCAAACCTGCCGGTCAGTCATTTGATCGCACAGCGGATCGAGCCGACCATTATGTTGTCGCTGTCGACGATCCTATTCTCGGTGTTGGTTGCCGTGCCGATGGGGGTATGGGCGGCCTGGCGCGTCGGGACCAGCGTTGACCGCTTGGTGATGATTTTTGCAGTGATTGGTTTTTCAGCGCCGGTCTTTGTGATCGCGTATGCGCTGGTTTATGTTTTCTCGCTGCAGCTTGGCTGGTTCCCGGTGCAGGGATACACCCCAATCGGCGAGGATGTGTTTGGATTTCTGCGCTCGATTGCGCTGCCGACATTTGCCCTTGGAATGGTCTATATCGCACTGATTGCGCGGATTAGCCGGGCCAGCATGCTGGAAGTTTTGAGCGAAGATTATATCCGCACCGCCCGCGCCAAAGGAACGTCCGAAGGCTCGGTTTTAATGCGCCACGCGCTGAAGAATGCCTCGGTCCCGATTGTCACGATTATCGGTATCGGCATTGCCCTGTTGATCGGCGGTGTGGTGGTGACGGAAAGCGTCTTTAACATTCCCGGCCTTGGTCGGCTTATTGTCGACGCGGTGCTAAGCCGTGATTACCCGATTATCCAAGGGGTCATCCTGGTGTTCTCGGCAGCGTTTGTTGCGGTCAATCTGTTGATCGACCTGTCGTACACATTCCTTGATCCTCAGATCAGATATTAAGCGGAGCGCCGATCATGACCGCGATCACAGAAAATCAGGAAGAAACTCAGGTTGAAGGCCGCTGGCTGCAGTTGAAAAAGTACTCGCGGCGAAACCCGACGGTGGCGATTGGCCTGGGTTTGTTGGTAATCATGGTTTTGGTGTCTTTCATCATTCCTTTTTTCATTGCTGACCCGCTGCGGATGAATCCCATCATGCGTTTGCGCCCGCCAAGTGAAGAGATTTGGTTTGGCACTGATATGTTTGGCCGGGATATTTTTGCGCGCGTCATTGCCGGCGGTAAAATTTCGTTGGTGGTTGGCGTGATGGTCGCCCTGGTCAGCACGGTGCTTGGCCTGTTTATTGGCATTATCGCCGGATATGTGCGGGTGCTTGACGCGATTTTGATGCGCATCATGGATGGCTTGATGGCGATCCCAGGGGTGCTGTTGGCCATCGCCCTGATTTCGCTTGCCGGTGCCAGCATCACCAATGTGATCATTGCCATCACCATTCCCGAGTTACCTCGGGTGGTGCGCCTGGTGCGCAGTGTTGTGCTGTCGTTGCGGGAACAGGTTTTTGTGCAAGCAGCAATCTCCATCGGCATGCCGGTGTGGCGGGTATTGTTTGTGCATGTGCTGCCAAACACGCTGGCGCCATTGATTGTGCAAGCATCTTACATCTGTGCCTCAGCGATGATTTTGGAAGCAATTCTGTCCTTCTTGGGCGCCGGCACGCCGCCGGAAGTTCCCAGTTGGGGGAATATCATCGCGGAAGGCCGGACTTATTTCCAAATTTCCCCATGGATCATCTTCTTCCCGGGGCTGTTTTTGGCGATTACCGTTTTAGCGGTGAATCTGCTCGGCGATGGCTTGCGCGATTCACTTGATCCAAAGATTGCTCAACGGATGCGTTGATAGGAAAAAATAATGTCGCGTATCGTTACAATTGGGGCCGCCCAGATGGGGCCGATTGCGGCGCATGAAAGCCGCACGCAGGTGGTTCAGCGGCTGATCGCCCATCTTCATGAAGCCAGCCGTCGGGGCTGTGATTTGGTGGTCTTTCCTGAGCTTACACTGACGACTTTTTTTCCGCGTTGGTACACCGAAGACCAGGCAGAGATTGATCAGTGGTTTGAAACCGAAATGCCGGGGCCAGAAACCCAAGCGCTTTTTGATGCCGCAGCGAAACTGCAAATCGGCTTTCACCTTGGCTATGCAGAATTGGTCGAAGAAGCAGGCCAGGTGCGGCGTTTCAATACGGCCATTTTGGTTGATAAAAACGCTCAAATCATTGGTAAATATCGTAAAATTCACTTGCCCGGTCATGCCGAGAATGAGCCATGGCGGGCCTTCCAGCACTTAGAAAAGCGTTATTTTGAAACGGGTAATCTTGGCTTTCGGGTGTTTGACGGCTTTGGCGGTAAGGTTGGGATGTGCATTTGCAATGACCGACGCTGGCCGGAGACTTATCGGGTTATGGGCTTGCAGGGGGCGGAACTGATTGTCCTTGGTTACAATACGCCAGTGCATAATCCACCGGCACCTGAGCACGATGCCCTTGGTCTTTTTCATAATCAAATCGTCATGCAGTCGGCGGCCTATCAGAACGGCACCTGGATTGTTGGTGTTGCCAAAGCAGGCAATGAGGAAGGGGTGCCAATGATTGCCGGCACCCAAATCATCGCCCCCTCAGGCGAAACTGTGGCGATGGCGGCAGGCGAAGGTGATGAGTTAATCACCGCGGCCTGTGATCTCGATCTTGCCGCTTCCTATAAGTCGACGGTCTTTAATTTCGCCCTGCACCGTGAACCACAGCACTATGGCCTGATCACTACGACCAAGGGTGCGGTTTCACCGGCTGACGGCGTTGCGCTTGAAAAATCTGATAAATAGACCGTTACCGCGGCGTCGTCTCCGGTGGCTGCGGGCGCAGGGTGATCAGTGAGGCCGCGATGATAAGCGCTGCGCCAAGGATGGTTTCGATCTGCGGACTCTCATGAAAAACAACCCAGCCAATGGCCCCGGCAAATAACAGTCGCACATAGTCGACCGGTGCGATGCTGCTTGCCTCGCCAACTTTATAGGCTTGGATGTTGGCGAATTGTGAGGTTACCGCCAACAAACCGATGGCGACCATAAATAGCCATTGCTGCGGCGTTGGCGGCACCCAAAAATAAATCGCCGGGAGCAGCATCAGTGCGCCCACCATGAAGGCTTGATAGGCCAAAATCGTCACCGGCCGATCAACCTGTGCAATTTTCCGAATTAAGATCATCACACAGCCTGCGGCGGCGGCCGATAAAATACCCAATAAGGCATACACATTCAGGCCGGCAACATCTGGTTTCAAGATCACAATCACCCCCACGAACCCCAGCAGCACAGCAAGCCACTTACGGCGACCGGCGTGTTCGCGCAGCAACCAGACCGCAAACAGCGTCACAAAAATGGATTTTGCAAAGCTCAATGTTGTTGCTTCGGCCAACGGCAAATGGATAACGGCTGTAAACCCGGCAATCATTGCGACCAGCGCCAGGGCCACGCGCATGCTGTGCAAACCGACGATATTGGTGCGCAATGCGTCGGGAAAATTTGCCGCAATCGCTGGCATCACAACAGCGGTCATTGTTAGCTGGCGGACGAGCAGAATTTGAAAAATGGACACATCTTCACCGACAATTTTAATCAGTGTGACCATGATCGTGAAAAAGATGCCGCCACCTAAAATCCATAGGCCACCACGCAAATTTCGCGGCAAGCTATTGAAGCGTACGGCCACATAGCCATACCAAAGGATTGCTAATTTTTGCTGCACACTGTGTTCCCATCAGCTGTCAGTGAGGAGTCAATCGATGCGTGAGTCAGCTGGATGGCACCTTTTCGGCCGATGATTCGGTTAATAAAAATGATTCGCTATGAAATTCGGGGTAGAATCGATTTAACGGTTTAGAGTAGCATTTTTCTAAGCTTTAGCAGAAGCTCTTTGAGGTCCAATTTTAGCTGTTGTGGAGATATATTATGAAGATTGAAGGTGGCTGTTATTGCGGCGATATTCGTTACCTGTCTGAAGGCGAGCCTCAAGTATCCCTGCAATGTCATTGCCGCGAGTGCCAGTATATCACAGGTGGCAATACCAACCTGATCATGGGGGTGCCCGAGGATGCGTTCAGTTTCACCAAAGGTGAACCGCAGGTTTTTGCGCGCGATGATTTAGAACGCCCGGTCAAGCGGCTGTTCTGTGGTAAATGCGGCACCGCCATCGGCTCACGCTCGCCGTCGCGGCCAGGGACCATGCTGATCAAAGTCGGAACCATGGATGATCCGTCGATCTTCGAGGCTAAAGTTGCCATTTTCACCGTCGATGCCCAGCCTTTCCATCATATTGCTGACGGTGTGCCGGCGTTTGAGCGCCGTCCCGGTTAGGCATTAACTGGGTATGGCGGCCAGATAGCGGCAGCAGCGTCTTGCGAAAGCTGCCGCGTCGACATATTTCTGCCGTCGATTTTCCACAAAGCTAGTTGCGGTGCAGCATTGTCGTGTTAGGGTCTGCCGGTGCCGTCAGGGATGGCACGTCAAATGCGGGCGTATGGGCCCAAAACTTTGATGCGAGGAGATCGACATGATGGAATTTTCTTTGAAGCGGTTGGGCTTTTCGGTCGCGGCAGGGATGCTTGCTGTGGCTGCGCTTGCGCCTCTGGCGGCCGCAGATAGCCCGAAAAAAGGCGGCACCTTAATTTGGGCCATCCAAGGAACACCCCGGCACCTTAACCCCGCCGTTCAATCAGGTATTGCGACCGGTCAGCCAGGCACACAATTGTTTGCGGCACCGCTGCGCTACGATGAAAATTGGGACCCACAACCTTATCTGGCGGAAAGCTGGAAGGTGTCCGACGACGGCCTAACGGTGACATTGAACTTAGTCAAAGGCGCAACCTTCCATGATGGTAAACCGATTACCTCAAAGGATGTAGCCTTCTCGATCGACACCGTCAAAAAGAACCATCCATTCAAAACCATGTTTGCACCCGTGGAAAGCGTTGATACCTCGGATCCGAGTGTGGCGGTTTTGAAGTTGTCGCAGCCGCATCCGGCATTGTTACTGGCGATGTCGTCGCAATTGCTGCCGATCATCCCGGAACATGTTTACGGCGATGGCCAGGATCCGAAGAAACATCCTCAAAATTCAGAGAATGTGGTGGGCTCTGGGCCTTTTAAGTTGGTCGAATTTAAGCGCGATCAGCACATCATTTTAGAGCGCAACGAAAACTTCTTCATTAAAGACCGGCCGTATATCGACAAGGTCGTTATGCGCATCATCAAAGACGGCTCGGCGCGGACCATTGCCCTGGAAAACGGCGAAGTTCATCTGAGCGCTTTTGAGCAAAACCCACGTGATTTGGCGCGCTTGAAGAAAAACGCCGGCATCACGGCAACGCCGGATGGCTATGGTGCAATTGGGCCGCTTGCGTGGCTTGCGTTTAATACCAAACGTGGCCCCACCAGCGATGTCCGTGTGCGCCAAGCGATCGCCTATGCGGTCGACCGGAATTTCATCGTCAAGGCGTTGTTTTTAAACACCTCGCAACCGGCGTTAACAGGCATCCATCCGGATAGCCCGTTCTACGATCCAAGCGTCCCGGCCTATAACGTTGACATTGATAAGGCCAATAAGATCCTTGATGATGCCGGCTACAAGCGCGGCAACGACGGCATGCGCTTCAAGCTGACCGTTGATTTCGGTTGGGCCAGTATCAAAGCACCGGCGGAATACCTGAAGCCACAGCTGAAAAAGATTGGCATCGATCTGGCGGTGCGTTCCTCAGCTGACTTCCCAACCTGGGCAAAACGCATCTCTAGCCATGATTTTGACATGACATGGGACGTTGTCTTCAACTGGGGTGACCCGGTGATTGGGGTGCATCGGACCTATCTGTCGTCGAACATCAAAAAAGGCGTCATCTGGTCAAACACGCAGCAATATGAAAACAAAGATGTTGATGCGATTCTTGATAAAGCAGGGCGGGAGAGCGATCCCGCCAAACGGAAAGCGTTGTATGCGGAATTCCAGCAATTGGTGGCCAAAGAACTGCCGGTTTACTGGACTTATACCTTGCCGTATCACACCGTGCATTCTAACAAGCTTGGCAATGCGCCACGGGGCATTTGGGCCACCGTGTCGCCGCTTGATCGGGTTTACTTGAAATAACATAACAGGGCTTCCGCAGTGATATGCGGAAGCCCAAGTCATGCTTGCATTGGTTTCAAGATTGACGGCAGCTGAACAATGAATTTCCTTTGGATTACAGTGCAGCGGGTCGGCTATGCAGCGATCTTATTGTTCGCTGTTTTGGTGTTAAACTTTGCGTTGATGCATTTGGCACCAGGCGATATCGCCGATACCATTGCCGGCGACATGGGCGGTGCCGATGCCGAAGTCATGGCTGAAATTCGCCGCTCCTACGGGCTTGATTTGCCTGTTTGGGAGCAGCTTATAAAATACCTCGGCGGGGTTTTGCACTTCGATCTCGGGTATTCCTTTTATTTTAATACGCCGGTTGTCACGCTGCTTTTGGAACGCGTCCCGGCAACCTTGTTATTGGTGGTTGCGGCGCAAATCTTGGCCATTTCCGTCGGCGTCCTGCTGGGGGTCATTGCTGCCCGCCAACCGAATGGCATGGCCAGTCACGTGGTCACCCTGATCGCCTTATTTGGGTTTTCGGCACCTGTCTTTTGGACCGGGATCATGTTGTTGATAACATTTTCACTTTGGGTGCCTATTTTCCCTGTCGCCGGCATGCAGGACGTCACCATTGATGGCAATTGGTTTGAACGGATGCTTGATGTCGGCCGCCATTTAGTGCTGCCGGTGATTACCCTGGCGTCGGTGTTCTTAGCGCTGTATAGCCGTCTTTGCCGGGCGAGCATGTTAGAGGTTCTTGGCTCAGACTATATTCGGACCGCCCGTGCCAAAGGCCTGTCAACCCGGGAAGTAGTTGTCAAACATGCTTTAAAAAATGCCTTAAACCCTGTTGTTACCCTTGCCGGGCTGCAGTTTTCGGCGGTTGTCTCAGGCGCTGTGTTGGTGGAAACGGTGTTTTCCTGGCCAGGCCTCGGCACCTTGGCCTTACAGTCGATTATTGCCCGGGATACGCCAACAATTTTAGGCATTTTGTTTTTCTCGGCGCTGGTTGTGGTGGTGGCAAATTTGCTCACTGATTTGGTTTTGCGGATGATCGATCCGCGAATTCGCAGCGGTGATTCCTGATGGAAAAAGTTGTGATTGACGAAAAGCCTGTTGAAGCCGCGCGGGGGCCGATTGCCGAAGTCGCCGGTATGTTTGTTAAAAACCACGCCGCCGTGGTTGCCCTTGTGGTCTTGCTGCTGATTGTCTTGGCGGCGATTTTTGGACCGGCAATGTATCAGACCGATCCTTTTGAAATGGTCTGGGCGCCGTTTTCACCACCGGGCCAAGAAGGGTTTTTGCTTGGCACCGATTACTTGGGCCGAGATATCATGGCAGGCTTGCTCTATGGCGCCAGGGTTTCGCTGGCGATTGGCCTTGCGGCGGCCTTGATGAGTGTTTGTATCGGCATCACCATTGGCGCTTTGGCGGGCTATTACCGGGGCTGGGTTGAAGAAGTTTTAATGCGCTTCACGGAGTTTTTTCAGGTTCTGCCGACCTTGTTGTTCTCGATGGTTATCGTCGCCTTGTTTGGTGCCTCGCTTGAGGTTGTCACGATTGCGATTGGGGTTGTCAGCTGGACCGCCGTTGCGCGGATCACCCGCGCGGAGTTCTTGCGTATCCGCGAGCTGGAATATGTGATGGCGTCACGGGCCAGCGGGGCCGGTAACTTTAAACTCATGGCGGCCGTTATTCTGCCGAATGCATTGCCGCCGATCATTGTGCAGGCGGCACTGATGGTCGGCTCGGCGATTCTGTTTGAAGCAGGGCTGAGCTTTCTTGGCCTATCGGACCCGAATGTTGTCAGCTGGGGACAGATCATTGGTTCTAACCGGCCGTATATTCTGGACGCAAGCTATACCGTGACAATTCCTGGGGTTGCTATTTTTGTCACCGTGCTGGCGATTTCACTGGTTGGCGATGGTTTGAATGACGCCCTTAATCCGAAGCTGAGGCAACGGTAATGGCTACGCAAACGATCCTTGAGGTCCGTGATTTAACGGTTGAGTTGGCCACCCGAGACGGTATTTCGCCAGTGATTGATGGCCTTTCCTTCGAGGTTGGCGCGGGTGAGACATTGGCGTTGGTGGGCGAGTCAGGTTGCGGCAAGTCAATGACCGCACTGGCGGTGATGGGCTTGGTCCCACATCCCATCGGGCGGATCGCCGGTGGCGAAATTCGCTTCGGGAGCGAGGATCTTGTGGCCGTCGGTGAGGATCGGCTGCGCGATATTCGCGGCAATGACATCTCAATGATCTTTCAAGAACCAATGACCTCGCTTAACCCTGTTTACTCGGTCGGTGAGCAAATTGCCGAGGTGCTGCGCCGCCATCAAGGCTTAAACCATAAGCAAGCCTGGCAGCATGCGGTTGAACTGCTGCATGCGGTTGGTATTCCAGATGCCGCAGCGCGGGTGTCAACCTATCCGCATCAAATGTCGGGTGGTCAGCGCCAACGGGTGATGATTGCCATGGCGTTGGCGTGTAAGCCGAAGATTTTAATCGCTGATGAGCCGACCACCGCGCTGGATGTCACCGTACAGGCACAAATCTTTGATTTGCTGCGGGTTTTGCAGCGGGAAACAGGCACCGCGATTGTCTTGATTACCCATGATATGGGTGCGGTCTGCGAGTTGGCCGAGCGGATGATGGTAATGTACGCTGGCCGCAAGGTTGAGGAGGGAACGGTTGATGATGTCATCGCCAACCCGCGCCATCCCTATACCCAAGGGCTGATTTCCTGTGTGCCGCATGTGACCGATGATCCAAGTGCCGAGCGTGCGCCATTGGTCGAAATTTCCGGAATTGTGCCGGCGCTGCGAGATTTTGGTGCTGATCAATGCCTGTTTGCTGCCCGTTGTCAGCAAGTTGTTGCCCGCTGCGCGGCAGAACGACCGGTTAGTAACGACTTTGGCAGTGGTCATCGGGTAGCTTGCTGGCAGGCGGAGGTGGGGTCATGAGCGATCAACCGGCGGCAAACCTGCTAACAGTGAAAGACTTAAAAGTTCGCTTTCCGCTCAAAAGTAGCTCGATCTTTGCGCCAAAACGCTATTTGTATGCGGTTGACGGTGTGTCGTTTTCTGTGATGCAAGGTCAGGCCCTGGCGATTGTTGGGGAATCTGGCTCAGGCAAGACCACCACCGCATTGGCAATTGCGCGGCTGATCAAGGCCTATGCGGGCCAGGTGCAGCTGCAAGAACTTGATCTGCTTGATCTTGCGGGCGATGATTTACGGCAAGCGCGGCGGCGCTTTCAGTTCATCTTTCAAGACCCATATTCCAGCTTAAATCCGCGTCTGCGGGCAGCGGATATTGTGGCTGAACCGCTGGCGGCGATGGCAGCTGACGCCAAGCAAGCGATTGTCGATGAGCTGTTTCAGGCCGTTGGCTTGCGACCAGAGCAGCAGCGCCTATTTCCCCATCAGTTTTCCGGCGGTCAACGTCAGCGCCTTGGCATTGCCAGGGCAATGGCCCCAAAACCGCAGCTTATCATCTGTGATGAACCGGTTTCGGCGCTTGATGTGGCGGTTCAGGCACAGGTCTTGAACCTGCTCCGTGAGCTCCAACGGCAGCGCGGTTTAACCTATCTGTTTATCAGTCATGACCTTGGTGTTGTGCAGCACATGTGTGACCAGATCGCGGTCATGTATCTGGGGCAAATTGTTGAATTTGCTGACCGTATCAGCTTGTTCAAAAATCCGTTGCATCCCTATACTCGGGCGCTGTTATCCGCCGTGCCGCGTGTCGACCCGGCGATGCGCGGTAAAAGCCAACGAATTTTGCTGCAAGGTGATCCACCGGATCCTGCCAATCCGCCAAGTGGTTGCAGGTTTGTTGCCCGCTGCCCGGTTGCCGAGGCGCGTTGTCACAGCCAACCACCGGCGTTGCGGCGCTTGGCAAGCGGCCAGCAGGTTGCGTGTCACTTGGTCAGTGATGACGCGGTGTCACCGCTCGGCTAAGCTTGTTGCCCTGTGTCGGCAAGTGCTTGCTGTCGGGCCGGACGGCCATAACAAGGAATGGAAAGCTTATGACCGAAACGGTAATTTACGCGGCGCGTGAGATCATCACCATGAATCCAAGTCGGCCCAGCGCCAGCCATGTGGCGGTGCGGGATGGCCGGGTTCTTGGGGTTGGTCGATTAGATGAGCTGCAAGCCTGGGGGCCTTACCGCCTGGATGATCGGTTTCAAGATAAGGTTTTGATGCCTGGTTTCGTGGAAGGTCATAGCCATGCCATGGAAGGGACGTTTTGGCGCTATACCTATTGCGGCTATTTTGATCGCCAGGACCCCGACGGTAAAATTTGGCCCGGCACGAAAACACTTGATGATGCGATCAACCGCCTTCGGGATGCCGCACAGGCATTGGACGATCCAAGCAAACCCCTGACCGCCTGGTCTTTGGATCCAATCTATTATGACAATGTGACCTGTGACCGAGGTGATCTGGATCGCGTTTCAGATACACGGCCGGTGGGGGTTTTGCACGCCAGCGGTCATATCATGAACGTCAACAGTAAAGCACTTGAAGCCGCAGGTTTGCTGCGCCAAGGGGTTAATCATCCAGGCATTCCGCTGGCCGCAGACGGCTTGCCGACAGGCGAGCTGCGCGGTCCGGAAGCGATGGCGCCGGTCGCACCTTTTGTGGGTTTTGATCGTGATGAATTGGCGGCCGATGAAGAAGGCTTGCGGCAGTTCGCCCGGCTCTGTGTTCGCCAAGGGGTGACAACGGCAACAGATTTGGCCAGCATGTTGCCTGATGACGCTGTTGAGATGATGAGCCGCGTCACCGGCGAGCCGTCCTATCCAACCCGCATCGTGCCGCTGCGGCGGCTATTTGGTATTTCTCCCAAGGACATTGTTGCACGCGCTTTACAGTTGCGGGAACGCTCCAGCGACCGGCTGCGTTTGGGGCGGATAAAAATCGTTGTCGATGGCTCAATCCAGGGGTTCTCGGCGCGTTTACGTTGGCCCGGTTATTTCAATGGGGCGCCGAATGGGCTGTGGTATGTCACACCTGAAGAATTGGCCGAAACAATCGAGCTAGCGCTTGCGGCCGGGGTGCAAATTCACACCCATACAAATGGCGACCAAGCAACCGAGTTGGTCCTTGATACGATGGATGCGGCCCTTCGCAAATCGCCGTCACCTGATCATCGGTTTACCTTACAACATTGCCAGTTAGCCGACCGGGCGCAGTTTCGGCGCATGAAAGCTGTTGGCATGTGCGTGAATCTTTTTGCCAATCACCATTATTATTGGGGCGATCAACATCGCGGCTATACGGTTGGACCAGACCGCGCGGAACGCATGAATGCCTGTCAGACCGCCCTTGATATCGGTGTCCCCATGGCGATCCATTCAGATGCGCCGGTGACGCCGCTTGGGCCTTTGTTCACGGCTTGGTGTGCCGTCAACCGCTTGACGGCAAGCAATCATTTGCAAGGTGGGGAAGAACGAATCAAGCTCGATGATGCCTTATACGCAATCACAATCGGTGCCGCCTATACCTTGAAGCTTGATCATGAAATTGGCTCAATAGAGGTCGGTAAGCGCGCTGATTTCGCGGTGTTAGAAGATGACCCTCGGACTGTTCCGGTTGCGGCACTCAAGGATGTTGGCATTTGGGGTGTGGTCCAAGATGGCCGCGTTTTTGCCGCCGCAGAGATTTAAGCTTAGCCTACTGCTATATCTTTTGATGATGTTTATTGAACAAATGACATCGTTTTACATCAAAGGATATTGGAGCTAGGTCACCAACTTTTATTTTGGTCGAACCGTCAGCCTCCAAGATCAACGGCCCGTCTACCGTTTCCAGATAAAGAAAAGTCTGTGATCCAAGTTGTTCC
>MDTB01037735.1_pt1 | contig 15098 bp, 18 predicted proteins | sample 811161 | NCBI WGS metagenome assembly MDTB01 (sample SAMN05326650, study PRJNA326480) | marine metagenome | isolation source: seawater | place: Mediterranean Sea | collected 2009
CTCAGAGCCATTTCAAATAATTATAATAAGAAATACTTTCCACCAAAAAAATTTCTAGATAAGCTTTATAAAAATTTCACACCTTATTGTTCTGTAGCAACCTGGTATTTATGGAGATCTATTGATAACGAACCTATACAGTACTAGGAACCCTCTACTATTTGGTGTTGCCTAACAGCATATCCTTTTAAAATTGAATGTGCATCTTGATATTCTTTAGAGTTATAAAATTGATTAGCTCCATCAAAAGATGGAAATTCTATAACCACAGTTCTTGGAGAACTATTACCTTCATTAATTTCAGCTTTGCCCCCTCTAATAAGAAATTTACCTTCATATTTTTCAACCGCTATTCTAGCTTTGATAACATATTCTTTAAGCTTTCCTTCATTACTAATGCTTTTATAAACACAGACTACATAACCTTTCATTTACAACTCCTTTAAAATAATTTAGTTTTTTCTATGGCTGAGAAACTTATCATAGATTGGAAACAATATAATCTAATTACAGAAAAATTAGCAATTCAAATTCATCAAAGTGGATTCAAACCTGATATGTTAATTGGAATTATGAGAGGTGGTGCGCCTATCATAGATGTTCTCAGTAGGATTTTTAAATTAAAATGTGCTTACCTAGCTGTAGAGTCATATTCTGGAAAAGGAATAGAAGATCAACAAGGGGAATTAGTATTTTCCCGAGAAATGAGCTCAACAGTTCAAGATATGAAAGGTAATATTCTTTTATGTGATGACTTGTCTGACACTGGTGTAACGTTAAACAAAAGTATTCATTGGCTAAAAAAATATCCTCCATTAAAAGGGAATATTAAAGAAATAAAGACAGCAGTTCTTTGGAAAAAGAAAGACTCAACTTTTGAACCAGATTTCTGTGCTCAAAAATTAAATGGCAACCCCTGGATTGTTCAACCTTTTGAGCGATACGAAGAAGTAAGAGTGGAAGATTTAATTAAAAAACATAGTAGTTAAGGGCCAGCCTTGACCGGCCCTTTAAATTTTAAGCTACGTAAAAACTTATTACACTTAATATTGCAATAACCCAAATAGCTGGGGAAGTTTTTGAAAATTTTCCCGATAAGATTTTAATTAAAGCATACGAGATAAATGCTAAAGCGATACCATTGCTTATGCTATAAGTAAGGGGCATTGTAATCATTGCTACAACTGCTGGACCTGACTCAGCTATATCATCCCACTCTATATTTGTTATATTTCTTACAAATAAAATAGCAACATACAAAAGTGCTGCTCCATCTATTTCTTTTGGCAAGCTAGTTGCTAATGGAGAAAAGAATAAACAGGCTAAAAATAATACTCCAATTACTAATGAAGTCATGCCCGTTCTACCGCCAGCTTTTACACCTGCTCCAGACTCTACATAACTTGTGACAGTTGTAGTACCCATTAAAGCACCTGCAACAGTTCCAACACTATCAGACAGCATAGCTTTATTAATATCTTTAACTTTACCTTGCTTATCAACCTTGCCTGCAACATTTGCAACAGAAGTTAAAGTTCCAGCAGTGTCAAAAAAATCTATAAATAATAAAGTAAAAATTACCGTCGACATTCCAGCAGTAAAAGCAGCGGTAAGATCAAATTCAAAAAGGTAAGTCATTGGAGGAATAGACCCTACAACTCCATTGAATTTTGCTAAACCTGTCGCCCAAGCAATAATACTAAAAACTAAAATACCGATAATAATATTGCCTTTAATTTTCATTTTTTCAAGAACGATCATCACCACAAATGCCAAACATCCTAGTAACACCAAAGGATTTTTTATGTCGCCTAATGTAACGAGAGTAACTGGATGATCTCCAACAACACCCATAATTTCAAGACCAATAATTGCTAAAAATAATCCGATCCCTGCTCCTATTCCAAGCTTTAGGCTTTTTGGAATTGAATTAATTAACCAAGCTCTTATTGGGGTTAAAGATATAATTAAAAATAGTACTCCAGCAACGAGGACAGCTCCAAGCGCTGCTTGGGGCGTGTAACCCATACCTGCTACTACTCCAAATGCAACAAACGCATTAATACCCATTCCAGGTGCTAAGCCTATAGGCCAAGTTTTTCCATAGAACGCCATAATAAAACAAGCTATTGCAGTTGCTAGAATTGTTGCAGTAAACACGGCTCCGAAATCAAAAAAACCTTTCTCCGGTCCAGCGAATTCACCAGAAAGAATGAAAGGATTCAAAAACATTATGTATGCCATTGTAAGAAAAGTGGTTACACCTGCAATTACCTCAGTTTTAAAATTAGTTTTGTGTTTTTTATACTCAAAATATTTTTCCATCATAGATAGACCTCCAGTTGACATTAAATACTCCAATTTAATGATAAAATCCTTTTAAAAATACACTCTATTAAGATTTTACAACCTGAAGGTAATATTTCTGTTTATAAGTTTAGAGAGTAGAGTAAGATTAATTTTTATGAGTAAAATAAAATTTATTTTTTTCATTTTATTAATCTTTTTTAGCATATCTGCATGTCAAACTGTTTCTGAAAAAATTGATAAAAAAACAACATTAGAACAAAAAGAATTAAGCAAGTGGTTAAATAAAAGTGAGTCTGAACTTAAAATTTTTTATGGACAACCAGATAAAGTTGAATTTTTAGATACAAGAAACAGAAACTATATTTACGTAAAAAAAAAGTTTAACATTAAGTGTGAAAGAAAATTTGAAATTAATCAAAAAAATAAAGTAGTAGGCTTTAGTAGTAAAAACTGTTTTTAAATTTAATTATTAATTTTTGCAGTTTTAAGAATAAAACTATACTCTTCAGAAAGTTCGTCTATAGCGTTATCCCGGCCACTCATTCCTCCGTGACCTGCAGCTTCCATTTTACATTTTAGCAATTGAGTATTACTATCAGTTTTAAAATCTCGAAGCTTTGCAATATATTTAACGGGTTCGGAGTAAAGAACACGATTATCAAATAAAGATGTAGTAATTAACATTGAAGGATATTCCTTTTTTTCCAGATTATTATAAGGAGCGTAAGAGAGAATATACTCAAAATAATCTTTACTTTTTATTGGGTTGCCCCACAGTTCCCATTCAGCAGGTGTTAGCGGTAATTTTTCATTAAGCATTGTGGTCATTGTATCTACAAACGGAACAAGCAATAACATCGAAAAAAATAATTCAGGAGCCATATTTGCTACTGCTCCACCAGTAAGGCCTCCTGCACTACCTCCATAAAAACAAATACCTCCTTTGTAAGTGTACCGTTGTTCAATCAAATGTTTGGCACAAGCGATGTAATCTAAAAAAGTATTTTTTTTTAATTTTTTTTTCCCCTCTTTGTGCCAATCATCTCCAAGATCTCCGCCACCTCTTACGTGTGCGATAGCAAAAATTATTCCTCTGTCGATTAAACAAAATCTTGAGGCACTAAATGAAGGTGAGATACTATGTTTATACGCTCCGTAAGCATAGAGTAAAATTTTAGATTTACTATTTTGTTTTATATGTTTTAATCTCACTAAACTTATAGGAATCATTCTACCATCATGAGATTTAGCTTTAATCCGTTCAACAACGTATTTGTTTGGATCATGTCCTGATGGAATTTCTGTTTCTTTAACTAATTTTTTTTCTTTTGTAATAATATCGTATTCATAGACCTTTCCAGGCGTTGCCATGCTTTCCCAACTAACTCTAATTTTTGTTGTATTGGTATCTTTTTGCATTAGTGAAGCGCCAGGCACACCTATTGCCTCATCTGATATTTTAATCTCTTCTTCTTCATTAGTTTTGATGTTTCTTACAAATAATTTTGGAATAGCATCTGATTTTTCTCCTCGCAAAATATAGTTATCTAAAAAATCTAAATTTCCAATAACGGTCTCTTTCTTTTTTGGAATAAAAACTTCCAATTTATTAATTTGATCAGTTTTACATCTTAGAACTTTATAATCTCTAGCATCTTCATTAGTGTGAACATAAAAATATCCTCTCCATGAGTCTATTGTATATCTCACATCTTTTTTTCTGCTTTTGAATAAAGTAGGATTGATACTTGAAGCTTCAGCAGGAAAGAAATATTCTTCAGTGGTTATATGATCCGAAGTAGATATAACATAAAACTTTTCATCAGAAGTAAGACTAATACCACAGGTAAATGTTTCGTCTTTTTCTTCAAAGATTAGTTCATCATCAGTTATTGGTTTTCCAATAAAGTGTCTAAAAATTTGTCGTGGTCTATGATATTTATCTAATTTTGTATAAAAAAAACTTTTGCTGTCTAAAGACCATGTTATTCCGCCACTTGTATTTTCAATTATATCTCTCTCATTTTTTCTGGTTCTTAGGTCTCTAAGATAAATCGTATAGTATTCTGATCCTTTCAGATCTAGAGAATAAGCCATAAAATCATCACAGTGAGATATGCTAACTGAGCCAATTCCAAAATATTCAGACCCATAATTTTTTTTTTCGAGATCACCATCAAAAAAAACTTCCTCTGGTCTAGAACCATCAATTAGTTGTCTAATTTTTTTTCCATAATTACCTCCGGACTCAGTTTTTGACCAGTAAAAATATTTTTTATCTTTAAATTTAAGTGAAGTATCATCTAGCTTAATTTTTGATTTAATTTCCTTAAAAAGTTTTTTTTGCAAACCTTTTACGTCTTCCAGGTAATTAATAGTATGCTTATTATTTTCTTCAATATATTGCCTCACATCAGGCAATAACTTACTTGAGTCCTTTAAAACTTCTAGAATATTTGGTTGATCTATCCACGAATAATCGTCCCTAAGAGTTATATCGTGGTACATTTTCTCACTCTTAATTTTTTTTAATTTTGGTATATTCATCTGTATATAATTATATGAATTTAGTTCTAATCGGAATAACCATCTTTGTCATCGTTTATCTATTTTTAAATTGGTTTACAAAAACGAGCTCAAAAAAAATTGCGTTAATCATTAAAAAAATTATTGTCTACTTATCGTTGATTATTGCGGCATTATTTACAATTGGAGGTAAATTCATATTTTCCCTTCCTTTTTTATTTGTAATCTTAAGTGGTTTAAAAATTAAAGGTTTAACAGCATTACAGATGTTTCAACTTTGGCGATTAATTAAATTTTTAAAAAACTCAGGTCAATTTTCTAAGGGGCAATTTAATCAACCGACAGGATCCTCTAGTGTATCAATAGATGAAGCTTATAAATTATTAGGATTAAAAAAAGGTTGTACAAAAGAAGAAGTTATAAACGCTGCAAAAAAATTACAACAAAAAATACATCCCGATATGAATAGAGAGGTTAAAACTGAAAGACTATCCCAACTAGTTAATGAAGCAACTGAAAAAATAATTAAAAGTGATTTTAGTTAACTAAGTATATCGATTGTTTTTTTTAAAACTCTTTCAAAAGAAATTTTATCTTTCCCTAAAGTATTATGTTTAGTTGTACCTTTTTTTATTCCATCTGGCTCAACTGTAATCATTTTGGAACTATAAGATCCATACGCTGCGACTGGAGAATCACAGAATATGGTGAGAGCCTTAATATTTAAGGCCACAGATAAATGTGCCCAGCCAGTATCATTTCCTATATATAAATCACAATTTGAAATATAATTTAAAGTTTGTTTTATGTTCATTTTTTCAAAAGAAAAAATATTCTTTTCAATGGAGGAGTTTTTAAATTCATTAATTAAATTCATATCATTTTTACCTCCAGCAACGTAAAACTTACAATTCATCTTTTTAGAAATTTCATTTGCTAGCTTAATATAATTTTTGATATCCCATCTTTTGGTTGCCCCAGAGGCACTTACACCTAAACAGATATGTTTTACATTTTTATCTAATTGCATATTTTCTTTTTTAATCTTTAGGTATGGCTCAGTTGTTATTACCTTATTTGTAATATCTTCAGTAAAAACTTTAGCAGAATGAATTATATTATCCTTTTTTAAAAAAAGAGGATATTGATTTATTGATCTAATTCCAGCCAATCGTGCCACAATATTATATCTTAAAGATGAATTAAAAATAAAAATCTTATCAAAACTTCTTTTTTTAATTTCCTTTGATAATCTAAAGATACCTTTTATCCCGTCCATATTTTTTTCTAGATTTATAACTTCATCAATAAGATCATCTTCTGAAAACAATTCTTTAGCTTTAGAATTTTCTTTGGCCAACAAAGAGATTGGGACTTTGAATTTTCTGGAAATAGCATGAAGGAAAGGTAAGAAAATTATCTGATCTCCTATTCCTTTTCTCACATTTATACAAAGAATTTTCATACTTGATTTTAACTATATAACTTAGATAGAATAAATTAGGTAAGATTATGATAAATAAAGGTATATATTCAGCTACTTGCAGTATTTTAAACGAAGACTATTCGTTAAATGTCGAAGCAACTATAAATCATGCTGTTTCATCGATTAACAATGGCTTACACGGCGCTATTTTTTTTGGGTCTACAGGACAAAGTCAATTAATTGACTTAAATTCAAAAAAAAAACTAATCTCTAAGATTGCCAGTCATAAATTTAAAAAATATTTTTTCTTGGGAACAGGATGTAATTCTTTAAATGAAACTTTAGATTTAATTAAATATGCATTTGAGTATGAGTTTAGAGATTTTTTAATTATGCCTCCAGCATACTATAAAGGTAATACCGAAAAAGGAGTATATCATTATTACGAACACATTATAAGGAAAGTACCTAAAATTCGAATCATCTTATATAATTTTGAAAAACTTTCTTCATTTTTGTTTACACCGATTTTTGTAAAAAAGCTTGTAGATGATTTTCCCAAAAACATAATAGGTGTTAAAGACTCAAGTTATAATCTTTATGAAAATTTGAAGATTAAAAATTTTTTGATTTTTCCTGGTTCAGAGGCAAAACTTCTAAAAAGTCTAGAACTTGGATGTGCAGGAACTATTTCAGCAATTACACAAGTCACACATTCGTTAGCAAGAAAAGTCTTTGATGATTTTGAAAAAAAAATAACACAGACGCAAAATGATAAACTAATAGCCGTTCGAGAAACATTTGATCAGTTTAATCTTATATCTGCATTACACAGTTACTTTTCAATGAAAAAAACTGGCTTTAAAAATTTACTTCCACCATTAGTACTTTTAAAATCTCAAGAGTCTAAAAAACTGTTGAAAGATTTAAATGATTTAAAATTTGAAATAGATAAAAATTTGGCAGCATAAATGATTTTAGCAAGAACATTTTCAAAAATTTTTAAAGAAGATGGAATTATTCTTGTTGATCCTAAGGGTCAAAAATATATTTGTGGTAGTCCAAGAAAAGAAAAACCGATAACAATTAAAATTTTAAAGGAAAGTTTAATATGGAAATTAGTTTTAGATCCTGAAATAGAATTCCCCGAAGCTTATATGCGTAATGAAATTATTATCGAAAATGCTTCACTTAAAGAATTCCTGATGGAATTAGTAAAAAATTTGGGTAGGCGAGAAGTTAGCATGTCTAGTTATATCTCAAAAAAATCATTTCAATTTTATAGACATCTTTCAAATTTTAATTTTCCTGGAAAGTCTAGAAAAAATGTAGAGCATCATTATGATATTGGTGGAGAAAAGGGAGAAAAACTCTATGATATTTTTTTGGATACGAAACACAGATTGTATTCATGTGCATATTGGAAAGAGAACACGCAAACATTAGAAGAAGCACAACAAAATAAAATAGATCATATCATAAAAAAATTAAATATTAAAAAAGGTCAAAAAATTTTAGAAATAGGTTGTGGGTGGGGAGGCATGGCTTTTGAAATTGCAAAACAAAAAGGTTGCCAAATTACAGGAATTTCATTGAGTAAAAATCAAATTTCTTACTGTAAAAAAAAGGCTAAAGAATTGGGTTTAGATAATCAAGTGAATTTTGAATTATCTGATTATCGAGAAATTACTGGGGTTTATGATAGAATTTATTCTGTCGGAATGTTTGAGCACGTAGGAAAGAAATTTTACAAAATATTTTTTGAGTCAGTAAATAAATTACTTAAAGAAAATGGTATTTTTTTACTTCATACAATCGGAGTAGTAGATAAACCAACTCCTCCCAATAAATTTATAAATAAATATATTTTTCCGGGGGGAATTTGTCCCTCTTTTAGCCAAATTATTCAACCATTAGAAAAAACTGGTCTAATTGTTTCAGATACTGAAACATTAATAAGACACTACGATAAAACTTTAGAGAGTTGGCTCGAAAGGTTTCTCAAGAGAAAAAAAGAAGTGAAAGATCTTTTTGATGAAAAATTTGTTAAAATGTGGGAATTTTATCTGGCAAGTTGCGCAGCTGCTTTTAGATATCGTGACTTGGCCGTTTTTCAATTACAAATTGTGAAAAACTTTAATGCTGCTCATAGAACAAGAGACTATATATATTCATAAAAACTGGTATTTAATAAAATACCAATATGAAAAAAAAGAAAAAAAAAACTATTAAAAAAAAAAGTAAAAAAATACACAATTACTCTTCTGTACGGTCTAAAAGTAAAAAAAGAAAAGTCTTAAAAAAAAGAAAAAGTTATAGACCCAAAAATAAAAAAAAGAAAAAAAAAACTACTAAAAAATTTAAAAAAAAAATCAAGGTAAGTTTAAAAAGACCTATTAAAAAAAAATTATTTAAAAAGAATCGAAAAACACGAGCTATAGTTTTAGGTCTTCTAAAACTTAATGATAAAATTAAGTCATTAATAAAATTTGACTTTAATTTGGATCAATCTTTACAGAATTTCTTTACAGGTATTTCAAATAAAGTTTTGAATATAAAACAGGTTATCTTAGAGGAACGAGAAAAACAAAAAAAGCTGAAGATAAAAGAGATGGAAAGAGAGAGAGTAGAAATTAAAAAAAAATTAAGATTAGAGGGAGATTTAGCATTAAAGACAAAAGCTGATGAACTTAAAGATGAAATTAAGTTGGAGAAAGAAAGAAAGAGAGATTTAAAACAATTTTTACGTCAAGAACAGGCTGAAGTACGTAAGGAACAAGCAGAAAGACAAAGAAAGTTTTTAGAACAAATAAAACTTGAGAAAAAAATTGAAAAATTTAGGCTTAGAGAAGCTAATGAAATCAGATCAATAGAAAAATTTGTACTTAATCAAGAAAGAGAAAACTATAAAGAAGTAGAAGAAAGAATAATTGCTATTAAAAAGCGGTACCAAGAATTAAGAGATCAAAAAATTAGAGAAAGAATAGAGCAACTTGGAATAAGCGTTGAAGAAGGTGACGATAGAACAATACTTCTTGAAAAGGAAAAAAATTATTATTTAGAAAGACAAAAGATAGAATACGCTTTAGAATCATTCTGGCGAAGCGCACATAGTCTTTGCTTTCAACTAAATCGTAAATATGTTCCAAAATATTTAAGTATTTTTAGATGCTTAGATTTTAGAATGGAGCGAGGAGAAATTCTAATTAAGTTCGATGACTCTCCCGATGAAAAATGGCTTATTCTGATTTATTTAAACTCAAAATCACCTGATGGAAATATTATAATTGAAGATAAATCAAATCCTGAAAAAAATTTATCAAAAGAATTTAAACCTTCAGAGATATTTCAAGCGAGTGATATGATGGTTGAAAGTTTGACTCAACTTTTAGATAGAGAGAGAAACAAAAAAAAAGCTAGTTAATTAATTCTTCAAGTTTTTTTATTTCTCCAATTTTAAAAATTACTGCATCGTCTTTTTTAAAACCAAATTTAGCAGCATTATCTTTAAATCTTTGCGGGGGCTCCATAATTGGTTCAAGCGATAAGACCACAGTACCCCAATGCATTCCTACCATTTTTTTACTTTTTAAATCTTTACCAATTCTAAGCGCTTCTTCTGGATTAGTATGATAAACAGATTTATCTTTTTCAGGCATAATTGGAAAAAAATTATATGCACCAATGTTTATAAAAGTTAAGTCAATAGGGCCGTACTTTTTACCGAGTTCTTTATAAATGTTTCCATATCCAGTATCGCTTGCAAATAAAATTTTCTTTTTTTTGTATTCAATTAAAAAACTGCCCCATAAAGTTTTATTCGTATCAAATAAAGTTCTTTTACTCCAATGAACAGCTGGAACTAGAGTAATCTTTAGATTTTCATTAATTTTAATTTCCTCATACCAATCAAGTTCGTTTACGTCTTGGAAACGTTTAAAATATTTTGATAATTTTAATGGAATAATTACCTTAGTATCTTTGTGAGGAAAGTTTCTTATAGCACTAGCATCAAGGTGATCGTAATGATTATGAGTAAGCAATAAAAGATTTGTTTTAGGAACATCGCTTAATTTGATTGCCGGTTCTACATATCTCTTTGGACCAAAAATTAATGGTCCTGTATTTTTAGAAAATAGTGGATCAGTAATTATTGTTGTATTTCCTAACTTTATTAAGAAACTTGCATGGCCTATCCAAGCCACGTAATCATTATTTTGATAAATTTTTAAATCAGTCAATACTTTACTTCGAGGTATTACATGATCTTTAGGAATTTCAATTTTTAATTTCTTTCTCTCCTCATTAAATATTTTATATGACCATTTTACATTAGAGTCTCTTTTAGGAGAACCTTCTGGATTTCTAAATGTCCCATTGTCCAAGTGATGATAAGGTTTTTTTTCCATAGCTAATAATTCATTATTTATAAAAAATAACGTTAAAAAAAGTACTAAAAAATTTTTCATAAATTTTTTTAATATTTTTTTCTATTTTCGTCATTAATTTTTTTACTATATTTTCTTATTTTATCCCACTCATTAAAATTCTCTCTCTTTTCAGCTTTATATGAAATGATTAAAGGAAAAATTATTAACAATGCGATTATAATTGAGATAAATATAATAAGAGGTAATGAAAAATTCATGACCTCTTATTATCACAAATAGTAAAAATTAAAAATTAATTTAACTATCTGTACAGTTAGATTTATTTATTCTTTTATCAAAAGATTTGAGAGCATCTTTGCTTATTACCCAAACATATGAGCTTTCTTTAAGCCCATTTGCATCTGCAGCAGTACACCTTTTCCCAAATTTTATTTTTGCTACATCTCCTGATGCACAATTAGATAATAAAAACAATAATGATAGTATAGATAATATTTTCATAGCAATAATATGTGAGAAAAATCTGTGTTTTGATTGGCATAAATTAGTCAAAAAAAAGAAAACAAAACTCTATTGTTTTTATCTAAATAATTGTTAAATTGATTTGTGAAACTCAGTAAAATAAATAACAAAGTTGCGATCATAATGGGGTCACAATCTGACTATTCAGTCATGAAAGAAGCTGAAAAAATTTTAAGGATTTTAAAAATAAAGTATGAAGTTAAGATAATTTCTGCGCATCGAACTCCAAAAAGGATGTTTGAATTTGCTGAGAATGCTTCTAAAAAGGGTTTTGCTGTAATTATTGCTGGAGCAGGGGGAGCAGCTCATTTGCCTGGTATGGTTTCATCGTTGACATCAATCCCAGTAATTGGCGTTCCAATTGAAAGTAAAAAACTTAGAGGACTAGACAGCCTATTGTCAATTGTTCAGATGCCAAATGGTTGCCCAACAGCAGCAATGTCAATCAATGGATCATTTAATGCTGGTCTATATGCAGCTTCTATTATTGGTACTTTTGACTTTAAAATAAAATCTAATCTTGAAAAATGGAAAAGATTACAAACAAAATTAGTCAAAAAAAAACCTAAATAAAAATTAATGTCTCATGTTACTTTAGGAATTATCGGCTCTGGTCAGTTAGGGTCATTATTATGTCAATCGGCAAAAAAACTTGGAATTAAAACGATTGTTATTTCCGATGACATCGAAGGTCCAGCACAAAAATATGCAGATAATTTTATATACTCTAAGTACGATGATGAGGTTAAGATAAAAAAATTTGTAAATTTAGTTGATATAGTTACTTTTGAATTTGAAAATATTCCTGTAGAAATACTTATTAGGATTAATAAAGAAAAAAAAGTATTTCCTAAACCAGAAATAAACAAAATAATTCAGAATAGAAAATTAGAAAAAGAATTTATTAATAAACTAGGGATAAAAACAACTGAATGGGCTTTTATAAAATCTTCAGATGATGTGAAAAAAAATATCAAATTATTACCAGGTATTTTAAAGACAAATACCTCTGGATACGATGGGCATGGTCAATTTGTTTTAAATTCAATTAATGATGTAAATAAAGATTGGTGTTTTACTGCAGACTATATCTTGGAGAGAAAAGTAACGTTAAAAAAAGAAATTTCCGTGATTATCACCAGATTTTTGAACGGTGAATGCTATATTTATGAACCTATAGAAAATTTTCATAAGGACCAAATATTAAATCATTCAAAAATACCAGCTGAAATAGAGTCTGAAATTTTTCATAAGGCTCAAAAAAGCGCAAAATTAATTGCTGAAAAATTAGACTATGTTGGCACTATGTGTGTTGAATATTTCATTGATGAAAGTAGTAATCTTTTAGTAAATGAGATTGCTCCAAGGGTTCATAATTCAGGCCATCTTACAATAAATGCTTTTAATATAAGTCAGTTTGAAAATCATATACGTGCTGTTTGTGATTTAAAAAAAGAAGAAGTTAAAAAAATTTCTAACGCTGAAATGCAAAATATTTTAGGAAAAGAAATTGTAGAATTTAGAAATAAATCCTTTAGAAAAAATCAATTCTTTTTTGATTATGAAAAAAAAAAGATTAAAGATAAAAGAAAGATGGGTCACGTTACAAATTTGAAGAATTAATTATTTAATAGTTATTCTATGCATTATTCTAGTACAGTTTTTAACTTCACTAGCTTTATGCATTACACTTAGATTGTCCCAAAGAACTAAATCGCCTTTAGACCACTCGTATGAAAATATAAACTCATCTTTATTTACGTGATCTATAAGAATTTTTCTGATATTTTCACTTTCTTTATCTTCAACATTTTTAATTTTTATTAGATGACCTGGAGAAACATATAAAGTTTTTTGTCCATTTACTTCTTGAACAATTGGGTGCTCGGCTTCCATAGTCATAGACGATTGAATGCCAGACCTTTTTTCTAGTTCGAGTCTAGTTTTGCTTATCGGTCCAGCAGATGAAAAAACACCTCTGGCATTTTTAATTTTTTGTTTAATATCATCTGGAAGCTTTTTGTAAGCATTAAAACCTGATGAAAAAATTGTATTACCTTGACCAACAGGAATTTCTATCCCCAATAACATAGTGTATCTCGGTCGATCTTTTTCTAGATAAGATGTATCTTGGTGAAGCCAGGACCCTCCAAAAGCTAAACTCTTGTCCGTTGGTTTCCTTTCTAGTACATTTATGTAAGGATAATTATTCAAACCTTTTAATCTTGGGTATTCAACCAACTCACCTATTGATTTTGCAAAATTTTGATAATTTTCAGGGTTTAAACTCTGTTTTTTTATAAATATAACTCCATACTTATTCAGTGTATCTTTAATCTGATCCTTTTGATCCAGCTTTAAATATTTTAAATCTAAATTATTTATATATGCTCCAACATTATTTTTTCCGGGTGATATAGATATTTTATTCATTTATTTATAGGATTTAATATTGAGGGGTCATTTTTAGCAGGATTGTTTACCTCTGTCGATATCTCATAAAATTTTAATTTTGGCGGCTTTATATTGTTTAAGAATTCAACTGCATTGTTATTAAGATTAAAGTAATTGTTAATTTGAGACTTTTGAATAATAACAGGTTGTCGATGATGCACTTCTGAATTATTTAATTCGGCATCACGAGTTATCACACAAAACTGTCCGTCATCGTGAATGCCTGCTAAAAAAATATCTTGATCATCAACTTTGGTAAAGTAATAAGGGATTTTTTTATTTTCAGTCTTTTTCCACTCATAATAACCTGAGCAAGGAATAATAGCTCTTGAATTAACAATTAGTTTTTTAAAACTTACTTTTGTATCTATTCCCTCTAATCTTGCATTATGAAGACTTCTAAAATCATCTTTAGCCCAAGAAGGTTTTATTCCCCAAGTATTCATTTCTAAATATTTACCATTTGTAGCTGATTTTATGACTGGATATTTTCCACCTGGAGCACAATTGAAATTGTCTTGTTCTAAATCCACATTTATATTTTTCTTAACTAAATTATTAGCAACTAGTAAAGTTGATTTTTTGACAGCGTATCTTCCACACATTATTATTTATTTCTTTTTTCTCTTTTAATTTTCCTTTTTTGTTGTAATGTCAGCTTTGCTTTTTTCATAAAGCTGCGATCCTTTTGACTTTTACCTGAATATCTTTTTGACATGATTATAATTTTCTAACTAATTTTCTGACTCTATCCATGTGTCTTTTAAATTTTTCCTCTGTCATTCCAGGTAACACTTCATAAAATCTTATGTAATTCGTCTTAAGACCTCCAAGCTTAAGAACTCCCGCTTTTATCCTTCTAAAAGGAATATTTTGAAACCACGTTTGAATACTAAACCAGTTACCTCCATAACTCATTGACATAATCGCCTGACGGCCTTTCATCGCACCAGCGATAGGGTATCCCCAATTTCCTACAATTTTTTTAAAAGAAAAAAACCACTTAGGCGCTAGAACTATGTCTATCCAATTTTCTAAAATAGCTGTTGCTCTTAAATTGTAGCATGGTGAAATCATAAATAGTATGTCAGATTTTTCTAATCTTTTTCTATAATCCAATATCTGTGCATCTGGCTCTGATCCGTCATAAAAAGATATAAGTTTCTCATCATGTAAATTTATTAAATCAATTTCATGACCACTCTTTTTGGCTTCATCTATAAAGGTATCTCTAATCGAAGCATTAAAACTTTTTTTGGTATTATGATGCCCGTAAACAATAAATATTTTTTTTGGCATTTTATTTTTTTATATTATCTTTTTCAGTTTTCCGAATTATGAAGCCAGCACCTATCCCTACTGCTAATGCAGAAAAAATCCAAGAATATTCTTGCTCACTTAAAAGAATCAAGAGCCCGAAACCTATAATGATCACTCCTAATAGTTTATTATCCATTGACAATTCTAAC
>MDTB01175671.1_pt1 | contig 15097 bp, 8 predicted proteins | sample 811161 | NCBI WGS metagenome assembly MDTB01 (sample SAMN05326650, study PRJNA326480) | marine metagenome | isolation source: seawater | place: Mediterranean Sea | collected 2009
AAGAAGGATACGTATGTTACTTATCCAGATAGTCTCACATCTATAGTTGGAAGTGAATACCCTAGGTTATCTGGTGAGAAGAAGGCAAGAGATGAATCATTATCCACTTGGTCAACTCAATTGACTGCAGGTGATATTTTAGACTTTGATGTGGTATCTTGCAGTGGCATTAAGAAGTGTTCTTTATTCTTACGTTTAATCATATAAATCTTGAATCTCTCAATATAATAAATAAATCATAGGAAACAATGTTCAAACTGGAGAGCTCAGCAGATGGCTTTATTAGTATCAGATCAAGGTGAATTACAATCTCTAAGATATCTTGTAAACTCAGATCGAAATATTCCAAGAAACTTGATCCTCAAGTTGTATACCTCTAATACGGTCCCTGCGGAGACAGATGTCCCAAGTCAGACAAAGTATTACGAGCCATACGATGAGACAGGATTGGTAGGATACGGAACCGCACCTTCTACAGGTTACCCTGCGGTTAATGTTAATAGACACGACACAGATTATTCAAGACAATACGGAATTCTACTCAATGGAAGTGAGTGGAACGTTCGTACAATTCAAAGTGCTATCGCTACACCAACAGGTAGTGGTAACATAAATGAGTATACCATCACTGTTTCCTCAGTATCGAACATCGCTGTTGGTCACTATGTAACTGGTGGTAACGTCGGAACAAACGCAGTTGTTGCTGCTATCGACGGTAACACAATCGTTCTTACAGTTAAGAACGCTGCTACATTCAGTAACCAAGCACTATCATTTGGTGTTGGTACAACTACTGCTTCCTATCCAGAACAAGAATTTACATTTACTTCTGCTGCTAATAACATTTACGGTTATTACCTAGTAAGATCAAACAACATGCCAATCTCCTTGAATGGTGTTGAGCATGCTGTTACAGTTGGTACTGCTACTACCATATCAAAGGCACAGTCAAGTGGTACGGTTGGTAAGACTTATCTTGACCTCTTTGCATTTAAATCAGAACCTACTGCTACAGGTATTGGATCTGAGTTTAACATTGTAGTATCCAGTAACGCTGGTATTACAACTAACCAAAGAGTTTGGGGTGCAGGTATTGCTGAAGGAGCAAGGGTTGTTGGTATCATGAATACTACAACTGTTGTTCTTGATAAAAAGAACAGTGGAGCAGTCTCTGGTGTAACAACATTCTTCAAAGAAATTACCGAAGACATTTGTGTAGGTATGGGTGTTACTCATGGTAACATCGCTGGAGAGAACACAGGTATTGCTACTGGAACCACAATTATTGGTATAGATGAGAAGCTCGGACGAGTTCATCTAAGTAGCGAACTAGAGAATAACATTCAGAACGCTACTGGTAACGTTGTTTACTTTAACTTCGCTGAAGTTAGTGTTGGATCAACAAACCACGGTCTAGAAGTCGGTGACATCATTTATGTTGCTGCAGGTGCTGCTAACACAACCTCAACTTCTGGAACATACACTATACATTCCACAGAGAACGAGAGTAAGTTCACAACTACTCCTGCTATAACTGGAATCGGAAGTGCGACCCTTTACAGCAGTATATTCTTCGCTGAAAGGTTCACAAATGGTCCTTACAACATCCAAAACAACGGAGACCAAATCAAAGTTACATTGAACGTCAGCCTCGACTGATATTTGATAATCTTTATACTACTCGTTATGGAGGGGTTGCCTTTGGTGATCCCTCCTATTTTTTTAAGGGGACTTATAGAATATGCCAGCGCAGAATGTAGGAGTTAATTCAACCTTTGAGCAACAGCGACAGGTTGTTAATATAATTGCCGAAGATATCTTTGATCTCTCCTCCCGTTTTGTTGGGTTGGGGTCGGATCTTAGTGTAGAATATGCTGCAACTGCTGGTGTTGCTACGGTTGCAAACACAGCAACCACTGCGTCTTATGCTACTAATGCTGGGACTGCTGAGTTAGCAACTCTTGCAACCAATGCAACCAATGCAACGAATGCAAACTATGCTGCTGTTGCAGGGATGTCAACAGGACTAACTGCTCCTGCTTATTATTCTATTGTCTCTGCTGCGTCAACCTATGCTCAGGTTGCTGGTATAGCATCCAATGCATCTTCTGCTGACAACGCAACGTATGCATTCAATGCTGGGATCTCTTCTTATGCTGATGGTGCAGGACTCTCAACAACTTCTCAAGGTTTAACTGGAATACCTAATGTTCAGGTTGGTGTTATTACAGGAGCACTTTTTGTTGGTGATGGATCAGAACTACAGAATGTAGTTGCTGCTGCTGTAACATATACTGATGTTGCTGGTGTATCTACTGTTGCTTTAGGTGTAACTGTAGGTGCTACTTATCAGGAAATAAATTGTGTAGGAATTATAACTGGTGATAAACTTAAGTCTGGTAGTGGAAAATATCTATCTCCAGATAATATTGATGCGTTTACAATCTTTAGTAATAGTGGAATAGTAAGATTTGGAAATAATATTGACGTACCTGGCATTAATAATAATGCTGGTACAAATGTTATAGGATTTAGTGGTACAAGTATAACTGTTGGTGGTAATGTAACTGCTACTGAGTTTGTTGGATCTGGTGGAGGACTAACAGGAATAACAACACTCATTTCTGCTGGAGCAAACATAACAGTTACCACAGATTCTAGTAGTGGAATTGTAACTGTTGCTGCTGCTGGTGGTGGTGTAGGTGTTGGAACAAGTAGTATAAGCACAAATGATATTGCAGTATCAGGATTGTCTGCTCTTAATGGTAGAGTTTCTTTTGCAGATACTGGTTCATTCTTAGATGATAAGAGATTATATTTTGGTAATGATGAAGACTTAGAGTTATATCATACAGGACCAGGACATGCATACTTCAAGTCTCAATATCCTGGTGGAGATATATTCATACAGAATGCACAACTTGCACCTAATGGTGGTAATATCTATCTTAAACCTGCTGGAGATAATGATGGTCTTACTGTCACACATCAACAGGGTGTCAAGCTCTACTATAATAACAATCTAAAATTTGAAACGGTAAATACGGGTGGTGTTCTTAGTGGTATATTAACTGCTACTACATTTAAAGGAGCATTTGCTGGTGATGGATCAGGATTAACAGGTGTAACTGCTGTTGGTTCTGGTGTTCAAATTAATTTAGCAGGAAGTCCAATTGGTGCTGCATCTACTCTTGACTTCTCAACTGGTACTAGTGTTGCATTAGGAGCAGGTATTGCTACTATCACAGCAGCGATTGCTGGTATTAATACTGCATCTGCATCTGGATTCAATGAGATAGATGCTGTTGAGATTCGTGCTGGTGTATCCAGCTTCAGTGACAATGTAACTATTGCTAATGAGAAGAATATATTCTTTGGACCTAAAGGTAAGATATACACAGCAGCAAATGATTTTTATATTGATGAGATAGGTACAGGTGATCTAAGAATTAGGGCATTTAATGATATTAAGTTGGGTAATGTTAATGCTGCATTTGATATTGCATCCTTTGATGTTGCTGGTGTATCTACCATATCTTATGGTGGTGTTAGTGCAGGTCCTAGATTTGAAACCTCCCAGCTTGGTGCTAATGTTATAGGTATTCTTAGTGCAACTGGTGCATCTGTTGGATCAGCAGTTACCATTGCTGACTATGGTATTCATGCTACTGGTGTTATAACTGCAACACAATTTGTAGGTGGTGGTACAAATCTTACATCATTACCAGCTGGGAACTTAACTGGTACTTTGCCCGCTATTGATGGATCAAATCTATTAAACGTTACAGCATCTGGTACTGGTATTGTTATAGAAGATAATGAAGTTAATGTTGGATCTGCTGTAACAGTTGACTTTGGTCCAGGACTTGACGTTGAATTTAGTGCGGGCGTTGCAACAGTTACATCATCTGGTGGTTCACTACAAGCAAGAACAATTGTTAGTGGTGCTACTACTTCCATACCTTCTATGGGTATAGGTCACACAGATATTATAGGGTTTAAAGCATACGGATTAATGAAGGTTGGACTGTCTACAGCAGGATGGATCAGACTATATACTGATAGTACTTCTAGAACAAATGATTCTGGTAGGAGTGTTGGTGAAGACCCCTCAGTTGGTAGTGGTGTTATTGCTGAAGTAGTTACTACAGGTATCTCAACGCAGCAATTGATCTCACCATTTACTGTTGGTGGTAATATGGATGAACCAGCGACAACTAAGATCTATGCTTCCATTAAGAATCTATCTGATTCTACGCAATCTATTTCTGCAAACTTAACGATACTCCAGTTGGAGGTTTAAACTTAAATGGCAATAACACAGAATACATTTAGTATTAGTCCAACATGGACCGCTACTGATCTGATAACACAGTTTCAGGATGCTTTTAGTTGGGCAGGACAACATGGTGCTGGAGAGACTGGAAATATTGTTGGTGTAAGTACATTCACTTCTGGTCTTGTAGCTAGTGGAAGTGGTTCAGAAATGTTTTATGATGTTATTCCATCTGGTTCATCAGGTGTAGGAACTAATGCGAGATTTGTGATTTCTAAAGAGAGTGGTCAGATTGCATGGTTGAATGTTCATACTTGTGGAACAGGATATACTGCAGGAGAAATTGTAACTATACCTGCATCAGAGTTTAATGGTTCGGCTGATATTAATTGCACCGTTTCTGTTGCAGCAACAGTAACAGGTGCTATATCTTATGCATGTACTTTAACAAATTATTATGAGTGTGCAGGTGAAGATAGGAATGGTGCAGTTTTATCAACCTCTGGAGTTAGTACAACAATTACGATTAAAGAAGGAGATACTATAGAATTTACACATAATACGAATAACTATTCGTATTATTTTAATATCGTTGGACCAGGAGTAACATCAACAGCAGCTGCCTCTCATGGTAATAGGGTATGGAATGGTGAATATGATGATAATACACCTGGTACATACAGTACAAAATGTTCATGGACTCCTCTCCCAGCACAAGCTGGTGATTATTATATTGCAGATGATGGTACTGGACTTGCTAGTGGTCCAAAGATTGTAGTAGAACCATGTACATATTCAGATATTAATGTTATATCTGTTGGATCTAGTACTACATTCTATGATAGTAGTTTAGTTGGATCAGCAACCACTGCAACATATCCATACGGTGTGTTGAAGCATGTGATTGATGAGACTAAAGATTTTGGTACTACTTTTAGAACAGTATCACCAAGAAATTATGATGGTAGTACAGGACTTACTGATATAATGATGTGGGCAGGTCCAAGATACTTCCCACACAATTATCAAAGACAGGCAGAACCATACTACCATAGGAATGGTGGGCATGGGTATGGAAACAGATATGGTGGAGAGAGAAATTTAGATACTGCTTATGACATAGATCATAATAGTTATATTTTACAAATACCTTACTCAACAATTGCTGATGACTATTCTCAGAATGAATATACTATGCCAAAGACAGGTGGTAATACTGGGTATCAATTAGACTTAAATGTATACAGGTCATCATTAGATCCTAATTTTGTAGTCTATTCTTATAAAGCACCTACATTATCAAGTACACATTTGAATAGTAATTCATTTGGATGTTGGTTCTTCCATGATTACACTACATCATTATGGGATTTGGATGAGCAGTTCTTAGCTGGTATGACACAGATTGAGATTCCATATACAGGTAGCACAGCCACACCTCAGATAGCATTTAGAACTTATGCTCATGGAATGATAAATGAGTACTCTGGTACTATTGGAAGAGCTCCTAATAAGAGGTCTGCTGAGTGGGGATATATGCCATTTGATGATAGTAGTTATGGTTCTAAGTATAAGTATCAGGTTTATGAATCAAATACTTATCCACAACAAAATAATTCAGAGGGTACTTCAATCTATTATAGGAATAGAGTTGATAGTCCTCGAAGAAGTAATAACCAATCGTCTGGAACTACTGGAAAACTTATGCCATCTACCACAGACTTTAATGCTGTGATAAAAGGTATTCCTATACAACCAAAATGGTTACCCATGCCATACTATATACCTGATGATTTTGTATTCATTGACTTTAACTATGGAACTCCAAATGCAAACATTCAGCAGGGAGATACCGTTACTGTTAGTGGTAGTGAGATCTATACAGTCATTACAGGTTCTTATAGTCAGAGTAGTAGAACTCGTGGATTATTATTCTGTGCGAGGACTACTTAGTGGCAAACTATTTTTTAACATATCTTACTACAGCACAGACAGGTATAGGTGTAACAGATAATGTTGCAACCTTATCAGCATTTACTAATGAAGTTAGTAACGGAACAGTTGCTCTTGGAAACCTTCCAAATAATAACTATATAATAAGATCAGGAGACACAGGTAAGAGACCTGTTACTGGTCAATTGTTCCCAAGAGGAGTGTACAACAAATGAGTATTCATCAAGAGATCGCAGATGCGTTTGACACATATGTTGCAGAGTCTGAGAACTTTGAAACAAAAGGAGTTAAGGCATCAGCCGCACGAGCACGTAAGGCACTTACTGAAATAGGTAAACTTGCTAAGACAAGAAGAGCAGAGATTCAGGATAAGAAGAATAATTTGTAATAAATATATTTGGGAGACTATCTCATCTAAATGTTATTCCAATACGAGGGCACAGGAAGTTTGCTCTCTTTGGGCAGGATTGATTCTGTTCAAAGAGCGGTGTATTCGTATAGCCGTTTTGGATCTATCAATACATATGATGAGTTAGACTACGGAAGTATTACAAATAGTCATGATGGGTTTGAAGATTACGGAGAGATAACTGCTTATATTTCACAACCTTATCAGAAGCAAGACTTCGGTACAGTAACGTTTGATACTGCTGGTATTCCGATGGGTGGATTTAAACCCGTTGGTGCTGCTGTCATACGTACAGAAGTTATTGCTGTTGGTGGAATTAACTTCGCACTCTATGGTAGAGCGGAGACCTCGGTAATATTTGCCGAGATGAACAAGTTCCTTGGATGGCAAGGAGAAGCAGAGTTCAGGGTTGCCCTTGAAGAAATTGGACAAGGTATCTTCCCTGCAGTCGAAGCGGAGGGACAGGAAGCAAGAGAGGTTATTCCTCCTTGCTCCACCCTCCACTTGTCATTTTCGGGTACAGCAGACGCAGAAGTTATATTTAATCAGGTTCCAAGAGTATTTGACTTTGTTGGAGAAGCAGAAGAGACCGCATCCTTTAGCTGGACGCAAGCTGCTGACTCTGATATAGCAGATGGATTTAGAAGTGATGATTACGGAGCACTAACAGAACCCGTACTCAGAACAGAAGATAGAGGAGATATTACAGACCTTGATGATATTCCAGCATGGCATCCTGCCATTGATGATTGGGGTGTTATTACTGAGGATGAGACTGTTAAGGCATACGGTCAAGGATTCTTCAAGGGCGGTGCTTCACGCATGTCCTTTAGTCCTGCACCTCACGTTCATAATCAACTTGAAGGATTTAATGCTAGTCCTCCCAAGTTCCCACGACTACTTGGTACTGCTAAGGATTATCAAATACCAACCCATTATGGTTATGGATTCCTCCGTCCAATGGGTAATCCTCGTGTCCAGATTAGGATGCATTACTTCGCCGATGGTGGAGTTGATCGTTATCCAACAAGACCTCGTGGTGGTAAACTATTTGGATTTGGTGCTACTGCTGAGTCTACTCTCGTACTCAATGAGGGTGGAGGATTATTTACATTCAACGGTGCATCTCCATATGCACAGGTAGCAAATATTGTTGGAGAAAGTAAGCAAGACATTCTTGTTCAAGGTGGTGCAGATTATATCGTCACCTTTAATAAAGAACAGAGGATGTTCAAGCTTGTCTCCTCGACAGAATTGTCAAGGACATGGCATTACAGCATTGAATCCTTCCTCAATGTTGATGGTATTGATTGGGGTGAGATCTCTGAGGTTCCAAACTCCTTTGATGATCGTGGACATATTGCAGGTGGAACTGAATACGCATGGGAGATTGAGACATACGGATCTCTTGATCCTATTGATGTTAAGACCCCAATGGGTCTCTTCAGAGTTAAGTCTGATGTTAAGTCTTCTACTCCAAGAGTTAGATCATACACTAGTGAATCACCAGAGTCTTCTGGACATCTTGATAGGATCATTGGTACTGCTAAGATCTTTGTTCTACCAATTCATATTGGTAAAGGTGAATTTAATGTTAAGGGTGCATCTCCATATGCACAATCTCCTGCCAACGAAGGTACTGGTTCAGTATTCTCCTTCTCAAGTACAGCAGAGGCAGTTGCATTTGTACCTGCTAAGAAAGATAATCTGTTTACCTTCGAGAGTAATACTACTGAGGCAGCTGGTTGGGAGCATGAAACAACTGGTACTCTCTTTGGATGGAGTAGCACAACTAATGCATACTCTGCAACTATTGATACACCTGATCCTCTATTCAGAGCAACAGGTAATGCAGTTGATAGACGTGCCTATGGATATAATGGTACTGGATCTCTACCTTCTGTTGGTGGTGCTGCAGAGAGAACTACTGCTGCATACAATGAGTCCTCCTTCACGGTTGGAGTTCGCTGGTCTGAAGATTGGGGATTAATATCTGAACCTCCATACAGTGTTAGTTCTCCTGCAACTATTGGTCAGTATAGTAATGCTCAAATCAGTACCTATGCAAACTCTGTTGCATCTTCCTTCGGAACTACACCTCTTACTGAGGATTGGGGAACTCTCAATGTAGATAGTGAAAATGATATAAGAACACATGATCGTGGAAGTCTATTCCCAGATGTTCCTAAGAGACCATTTGGATTTACTAGATTTGTTAGTAACACTGCGATCAAACAGGCTCCTGCTAATACTGGTGAGGGATCACTCTTCAGTATGGACGGATCAGCAGAGGTTAGAACCAATGCTGTTACTGGTACAGGTCTGTTCAAATTTGAGAGTGATACTAGAGAAGCAACTGCACCTGCACCACACATTGGTTCTGGTTCTCTTTACAGTGTTGTTGGTGGAGCGGAAGCATACGTTGTTTACAACGAAGGTAGAGGTCTATTTGATATTAATGGTACTGCCTTCCCACAAAATGTTGCTTACGCACATGAGACTACAGGCAGAATATTTGGATTCACTGGTGTTGCTGAAGCATACGTGGTCTTTGAAGAGGGTAGAGGTCTCTTCAATATTGATGGTACTGCAGGTCAAGCAATCGCACCTGCACCACACATTGGTTCTGGTGGTCTCTTCGAGTATGTTGGTGGTGCAGAAGCAACATCGAATACCGAAGTTGGTATCGAACTTTGGAAGTTTGCTGGTGGTGTTACCAATATCAAACTTGGTTATGGTTGGGAGACTGTCGAGAAAACTCACTTACTTGTTAGAGGTAACGCAGGTCTATTCGTTCTACCTAAGCACATTGGTACTGGTACGTTCCATCTTCATAGTGATACTAATGAAGCATATACTCGTGCTCCATACCAAGCAGAAGGAAGACTATTTGGATTTGGAGATGCTGCAGAGTGTACTTCAGTCGAGGCAGAAGGCAGCACATTATTCTCCTTCAAAGGTGCGATTCCAACACCTCTACTTACATTCTCCGAACAGAGATTTGTATCCGCAAGATTCCTACCAGACGAAGCACTATCAATCTTCAAGCTTCGTACTATTGGATCTGGTACTCTCTTTGCTCAACGTGGTACTGTCAACGAAGCATGGATTCCATTCGTTCCTCCAGGATCAGGTAGCATATTTGGATACACTGGTTCTGCAGAATCTACCAAGGTTGAGGCAGAAGGTAAGACTCTATTCAGCTTCGAGGGTGCTTCTACTGATCGTAAGGTCACTAATAATATTGGTAGTGGTCATCTACACAGTATCATTGGTGCTGGAGAATGTTTTGCTGCATCTATATTCGATACAGCACTATTCAGAATTCTTGGTACTGGCGACGAGGCAAAAACAAAACCAGTTGTTGGATTCGGAAGACTACCATCCGCAGGTGGTGCAGCAGAATCTATATTCATCAATGCTCTTACAGATGGAACTCTATTCTCCTTCGAGGGCAATGCTGGAGAGAGGGAGACCAATGCATTTGTTGGATCTGGATCTGCTACATTTATCAGGAACCCAGTTGGGGATGCTACACAAAAAGTTACGAGAGACTTTGTTGGATCTGGTCGCTTACCTTCCGCTGGTGGATCTGCAGAGGTTGCAGCATTCGTTGGTGCAGCGAACGGATTGTTCAATGTTGATGGTACAGCAGATCAATCAAGAACAAATTCCTTTGTTGGTTCTGGATCTATACCTGCTCCTGGCGGTGCTGCAGAAAGCGTATCCAACGTCGAAGAATCCTTTGTTCTCTTCGACATTAGTGGTGGAGCAGAGATTAGTCTCGCACCTGCATATGATGGTGTTGGTCAAGTTAGAGTTGGACTTAGTAACGACGGATTACCTGGAGATGGGTCTAGAGGTATTACTATATTCAGACTTAGAGTTCTTCCTGGTAGAGGACTTGATGCACCTACCTATAGAATTAACGGAACTCTTAATGAATCCTTTACACCTGCACCTCATGTTGTTGAAGGTCTCATTGATATCCAGACACCTTATGATTCCGCTGGTGAACCAGGTGGAGAGTCAGAATATATTGAATTCAAACCTGGTCAACCAACAAGAATCGTAGTAATTTAAATGATAAATAACTAATAAGCGCATTTTTATAAACCTTTAATGGCAAATACCAAACGGGTACAACTGCGTAAAGGAACAGAGCTGGAACATGCTTCGTTTACTGGAGCTTTGGCCGAGGTAACTTTTGATACTGACAAGGGTACTATTAGAGTACACGATGGACTAACATTATCTGGAGTAGAAATACAAAAATCCAGGTTAGAAGATTTGAATAATTCTCATAATGGTAACGTACTCATGACTAACATGAAGTACTTTGTTGATACCTCTAACTCTCCTTTTACAGTTAGTTTACCATCAATCCGTTACTACGGAGATACTATTCACTTGGCAGATTCCAAATACACTTGGAATATAAATAATCTTACAGTAAATGCTGCAGGTAGCGACCAGATAAAAGATAGTACTGGGTACATCGACACTTTTTTAAATTGTGACGTTGCTGGTGCATATGTCGAACTTGTTTGGGAAGGAACCTACTGGAGGATGTTTTAAATGAATCTATCAAGAATGGAAGAAGGCCAAAAGGTCGTCACACAATCTAACGATTTCGTAGTACATGCTCTACGTAGAGATGCCGACGGCATGCTTCGTTATACTAAGGTCAGTTCTGGAAGTACCGATGTTGCGGATTTCCATAGATTAGACGGGACTCAATATCCAGGGTTCCTTGAAGGTGAGGATTATGTCGATGAGACAACTGAAGACAAAGAATATAAGAATGATGTAAATGATAAATATCAACAGTATAGATTTGACTTCAGGAATCTACATTATTATATTGACTCTGATGGATATTTGACTGCTAGAGTCAACGGCACATATGATTATTCAACTATAGGACCTCAATAGCGCAAGGATTAACACAAAATGGCTGATTTTAGATTAGGAAGACTAAAATTCAATTGGAGAGGCGACTGGGTTGCATCCACTGCTTATGTCATCGACGACATTGTAAAGTTTGGTGCGAACACTTATGTCTGCACAACCAATCACACCTCCACTGCAAATGAAACAACTTGGTATACTACCGATGCGTCGAATTGGCAGGTACACACAGAGGGTATAAGAAACGTTGGCACGTATGTTAACGGAACATTTTACAAAGTTAACGACGTACTTAAGTATGGTAATACACAGTACAGAGTTACTGCTGGTATTGGCACAACAGATCCGCTATTGTTTGCTGCTGCAACCTATACTCCACAATCCGTAGATTATAATCCAACAACTGGTGTGATGACAATCGTCATCAACGGTCATGGATTATCTAACGGAGAAGAAATTAAAATTGCTGACCTATCAATTACATTAACTTGTGATGAAGATAGTCATCAAACTAACCACAGATATCCAAGAGTTAGTGACCCGATACACAATACTTGGTTACCAATATCAAACGTAACCCAAAATAGTTTTGATGTTCAGGTTCTACAAACCGCTCCTTCAACGAACACTACAGCACACTTGTTTGTGTCTGCTCAAGAAGGATGTCTTAGTAGAAAGGTTAATACATTTAACGTTACTTCATACACATCAGGATTTAATGGTGAAGGTCCATGGCAAGCAGGTATCATCTATGAGGTAGGTGATGTTGTAAGCTATGCAGGTAACGCTTATGTTGCTATTACAACAACCACTCAAGGTGTAATTCCTCCAACTGAACTTGCTACCGAATGGAACTTCCTATCCGAAGGTATTGAAGCTGTTGGTCTTACAACTTATGAAGCTGGTGTAACATACTACCAAGGTCAACTTGTACAGGCAGGTGGTAATGTTTATCGCCACAACGCAACTTCCTCTGTTAACGTTCACCCAACCAAGGGTTTAACCACTGGTATTGGATCAACATCAGTTGGTATTGCTAAGACAGCATGGATTCTATTCAACCAGGGTCTACGCTATGATGGTTCTTATTCAGTAGATAGAGAATATTATGCAAACGATGTTGTTGAGTATTCATCATCATCTTATGTCGGTATAGGTTCAACGGGATGGAAGGGTGTAACACCTGGATCTAACGCTGAATTCTGGTCGGCACTGTCACTCGGAGATTCTAATGCGGTTCTAACGCAACCAGGTGACGTTTTAATCAGAGACAATACCTCTCCAGTTAGATTAGGAGCAGGTCAAACAGGACAAACCTTAGGTATAGGTACACTAGGTATTCCAGAATGGCAAACCAGTGGAAACTCAACTCGTATCTACTATGTTGACCCTGAGAAAGGATCTGATACTTATAATGGTAGTTCTCCTGACATGTCCTTCAGATCTCTGAAGTATGCATGTGATAATGCGAGTGCTATTACAAACATTACAGGATTTGTATATGACCATGTAACTGGTCTATCAACCGTTACTGCTCCCGCACACGGTATTCTTTATCCAAACGTTACAGTTCGTCTTAACAGAGTTAAGTTCGGATGTTACTCAGGAGGTAGAACTTACTTAGTTAACGCCTTCCAGTATGATGGACAGTCTGGTATCGGTACTGTTACTGTTGGTGCAGCGATGACAGGTATCGCTGGTGGACAAAGTGTTAGACTTGATAACTTAAAACTAACATGTCCAGGCTTCTCTGGATTCACTACTGACATCTATCCAGATGGAACTAGAGCAGCAGGAAATGATTTTGTTGTAGGAAGTGTTCTTACACCTCAGTCATTCAACTTTAACTGTGGAGTCTCAACATTCCAGCACGTTTATGTATCTGGTGGTACAGTATTCGTCGGTATTACAAGTAGTTACTTCCCAAGCACGGTTCTTGGATCTTACTTTAACATTAACGAAGTGGTTGACAATAACACCTTCACGGTAAACGTGGGTGTATCAACAATCGCTCACACATATGAGGCAGATGGTACTGTTATTAACCTATCTCCTGCTGTTGTTCGTTGTTCTGCTTCTGAATTCGTTGAGCAGACACCGATTGTTGTTCCTCCATTCACATCTGTTGTTGGATCTACTCTAAGATCTTCAATGATCAGACCTGCTGCTGGCTTGTCTGGTGACGGTGTAACAGATAATAACCGTAATACTTTATTCCAACTATCTGACTCTACAACTATTCAGGGTCTGAACTTCAAGGGAATGGTTGGATTCCAATATGATGCTGATAATCCTACTCAGTTAGAATACTCCAGTGTAAGAACTGGTGTTGGTTCTACTGCTTGTGGTGCTTACTTCGCATTCAACCCTGTATCACCTATTCTGAACAAGTCTCCTTATGTTAAGGACTGTACAGCATTTGGTGATCCTCCAACTGGTTCTGACGCAAGAATAACTGGTGAGGGTGCTGGTGTTGGATGTCTAATTGACGGTGGTGTTCACGCCACTGGATTCAGAACGATGGTGTTCGACGCATTCACCAACGTTCTAAGTGATGGTGCTGGATTTATCCTAGACAAGGGTGCTGGTGCTGAGATTGTGTCTTCCTTCACATACTATGCTAAGTGGGGTTACTATTCAGGTGGTGGATCAAGAATCCGTGCCGTTGGTGGTAACAACTCTTACGGTGATTATGCTGTTATCTCTTCTGGATTTAACACTGCTGAGACTCCAAGAACAGCGAGACTCTTTGGTGGTAGATTAGATAACACCACTGGATCTATTACTAACACAATTGCTGTTGGTAACACCATGATTGGTGAAACATCTGGTGCTTATGCTACATTCATTAACGACCAGACTGCTGCAGATAGGGTATACTACAAGTACTATCCTGGCTACGGTGATCCTGGAATCGGTGGTGGCGGTACTGGTATTGGTACTACCTGCTTCGTTCAGGGTGAGCAAATTACCTTCATCGGTGCTGGTACAACTGGTGCTCTAGAAGTTAAGAACGTTGCTGGATCAGTTACTGGTCAGAAGGGCGTTATTATGGAACTTGACCTAGCAGATCCTAACAACTTACCACTCGTGGGTGACGCAGTTGGATTTACAACTACTGCTGCTGGTATTGGTTCTGACAGAATTGAAGGTCAACCAAGGTACTATATTGTTAACGCTGTAACTGGATTCCAGACGAACTTTACACAGCATCGTGGGTCTTCAGGTAACACTGCTGCTGTAACATATACAGGTCGCTTAACAATTACAATTTCTCCTGAGAAAGGTGTTGCTACAAGTGATACACGTCTATCAGGTATCTCAACAACTGGTGCAGATATTGCAGCAGGAGGTTCGTTCCTAGAGTTTAGAAGTAAGTTCTCTAACGCACGTCTAACTGGACACGACTTCTTATCAGTTGGTGTTGGTAACAAGGTTGAAACTAATTACCCAGATGTGAACGAAGCAAACGTCGTTCAGGGTAATGAGACTAGCACCTACGGACCAGGTAAGGTATTCTACGTATCTACTGACCAAGGTGGTAACTT
>MDTB01234032.1_pt1 | contig 15097 bp, 16 predicted proteins | sample 811161 | NCBI WGS metagenome assembly MDTB01 (sample SAMN05326650, study PRJNA326480) | marine metagenome | isolation source: seawater | place: Mediterranean Sea | collected 2009
CCAGAATTGGGAATAAATTTTTTAAATCTGGCCCACCTTTTGGAGGACTTTGCTTTCCAAAAGATGTAAGAGCATTTCAAAATTTATGTAACCAATCAAAAGTAAATAACCAGCTAATAAAATCTGTCGAAACTATCAATTTAAGGAAAGAGCAATTTTTAGTTAAGCAATTAAATACATTAATAAAAAAAAAGAATTTAAAAAAAATTGGTATTATTGGATATACATTTAAAGAAAATACAAAAGTTACACTAGAATCTCAGTATGAAAAAATTCTGAATAAATTGAATATTAAAAAAATCTATGTATTCGATGAAAATATCAAATTTATCTCAATTGGAAAAAATTTTGAAAAATGTTTAAAATTGAGATCTTTGATTAAGAAATGTAATCATATAATTCTATTTCACAAAAACAAAAAATATGAAAAAATTGCATTAAAAAATCCAAAAAAGAATTTTTTCTCAGTTTGGGAAACGCAAGCAAAAAATATAATTGATTTGAACTCTAGTGGTTATTAAAAAAGATATTAAAACTGAAAAAGTTTATAATTCTTTATTAGCAACAACATTTTTATTTGCTTTCCTTCCAGGAATGGGATTTGTTTTTAAAAATCAATTTATAAGTTATTTTTTAGTCTTTAGTTCAATCTTTATATTTTTAATAATAATAGTTCTTAATTTTCAGATATTAAATTTTTTTCAAAATTATGTATCTATCGCCCTTATTTTCATTTTAATGATGATTTACTTAAATTCACTTATTTCAATTAATTTCTATTTGTTTGAAATTAATGATTTTTATTTCAATCAACTTAAAGGTTTAATAAAATTTACTATTGGAATTCTTATTGCACTTTGCATATATCATTCTAAAAAGAGTTTTGAAAATTATATAGAGGTATCGATTTATATAGTTATTCTCTTTACTTTGTTATTTGGAATATTTGAATACAGCTTTAAATTCCTTGATTTGAAATACAGCTTCTTCAAAATATTTATGAATTTTATAAATGTAGATGGAAAAATATACCATATGCATTTAGTTATGACAGGTAGAGAGCATTCATATAGTGCACTAATTTTAACTTCTCTATCATCTTTTGTGTTTTTAAAAATTTTTGAAAAAAAAAATATAATTCTTAATATAGTTATTCTTTTATTTTTTACTTTTTTTTTAATTCATAATTTTTCTAAATTAGGATACTTTTTATACTTTACAACTTTAATACTAATATTTTTTATTAAATTTAAGAATTTTAACTATAAACATCTTATTTTAATTTTACTCTGCGTAATACCTTTTCTATTAATTTATAATAATTTGATACATGAAATTTTTTTCATTCAATACAAAAAAATTATTAACTTAGATTTGCACTCAGCTTATTTAAAATATATAGGTGCTAAAATTTCAATTTTATCATTTATGGATTACCCACTTGGTATAGGCATTAACAATTTTAAAAATGTACTTTTTAATAATGAATTTTATATATTTGAAACATTTAAAAAGTATTATGAATTAAGAGAAGGTTATACCTCTTCATACTTAAACATGGATAGCGGTTTTTTTTATTTTGGATTTTTATTAGAAGTAGGATTAATTGCTTTCATAATTTTCTTTTTTTTATTATTTGGATCATTCTTAAAAATTTTGAGATATCATCTTATAAAAGATCTAAATATTAATATTTTTACGACCTGGGCTTTAATAAACGTCTATATTTCATTTGTCAGTCTATTAAGTTTTCACAATTATGGTATTTGGTTTATATTTTTGAGTCTTGGACTTTCTTTAAGACAATGTAAATTTTTATCTAATTGGAATTGATGATTAATTTTTTAATTTATTGTCCGTAATATTTATTAATACCATTTTTTCTCTCGAAGTGAAACTTAGTCAAATGCTTATTAATACTTTTCAATTTATTTTTGATTTGTAAAGATTTAAAATACATTGATGCACTTTGCTCAAGGACTAAAGCATTTTCAAAAGCTTTTTTAGCATTAGATCCCCATGTAAAAGGACCATGATAACTTACAAGGATTGCTCCATTAGAATAATTTTTTAATTGTTTAATCCTTTCAACAATTACTTTACCTGTATTTTTTTCATATGAGTTCTGCACTTCGGTCTTTTTTAGTATTCTTGTAAAGTTTATATCACTATCAAAATGGTCAGAATGAGTAGTGCCAATACATTTTATCTTTTTCCGGAGTTGACTGAAAATTGTTGCATACTCACTATGTGTATGACAAATTGAATTAATATTTTTAAAATTTTTATAAATTTCTATATGAGTATCTAGATCTGTTGAAGGTTTAAGTCCACTTATAAGCTTCTTTGTTTTAAAATTTAAAATTGAAATATCATCTGGTTTAAAGTCAATCATGTTTATTCCACTTGGTTTTATAGCTAAAATATTTTTTTCTCTCAAAATAACACTTAAATTTCCCCATGATAAAGATGCTAGATTAGATTCATAAATTTTTAAATTATAAGTATGAACTGTTTTTTTTAGATTTTTTATATCCATTATGTTAGTTAAATATCTGTGATCCTTGAAATTTTGTCAAATAATATAGCTAAAGAGAAAAGAAAATCATTGTATACAATATATTTTAAGACAATTAAACTCATTAAATATATAATATTTGGTATCATTGCAATTGTATGTGAGTTGTTAATAAGAAAAGTATTAATTTTAATTGAATTACATGAAATTCAAGCTTCACTTATAAGTCTACCCATAAGCATTATTTTAGCATTTTATTGTAATGTTAAGTTTAATTTTAAAATTAAGAAAAATAAATTACTAATATCTGCATTAATTTTCACTTTTATTTCTTCATTATCAATGTTTATTCAATTTCAAATAAAAAATAAATTTTTAATTTATAATAATTATGAGGAAAATAGAATTTTGATGTCTGGTCTATGTTTCATATTTTTTTATTTCTTGCATATTAAGTTTTCATTTAAAGATGAAATTCAAATTGGTGTAGCAGTTTATGCAAATGGTATTGATGATATTAACAAAATTTATGACCAAATAAAAAACTTTCCAGATTTTATTCATATTGACTTAGTTGATAAAACTTTTAATCCCAATGCTAAAGAAATAGATCCAAACCAGATTAAATTAGCGAAAAAATTATGGAGAAATAAAGAGATACACATGCATATTATGTCAAAAAAACCTGATAAATGGATTGAGGAATATATCGATACTGTTGATAAAATCTTCTTTCATTTCGAAAGCGATATTATTATTGAGGATGTTTACAAAAAATACAAACTCAAATCAAAAAAATTAGGTCTTGCTGTATCTTGTAATACAAATGTAAGTAATTATTCAAATATTTTAGAAAAATTTAAAAATATTCTTTTATTGTCGATAAAAAATCCGGGGTATTCAGGTCAAATCTTTGAAATCGGTTCATATGAAATAATAAAAAAAATAAATAATAACAATAAGAAAAATAATTATACTTTATGTGTTGATGGAGGTGTGAATAAAATTAATGTTAATAGTTTAATCGCTGATGAAATTGTATCAGGATCATATGTCCTAAAAAATCAAGATCCTATTTATGCTATTTTCAATCTAAAGTTTTCTTAATGATAAATAAATTTGGTTTAAAAAAAGAAATTATAAATAAAATTAACATAAATAATCAGGTAATATCCATAACTTTTGTAGGTAGCTTTTTATCAAAAAAAAAATATAGCGATATTGATGTTGTAGTAATTATTCAAAATCTTGATGAGTTAATATTTAAAAAAATAAATAAAAATTTAAAAACAATTAATCCACGGAAGTACGGAATTAAAAAAAAATTATTAGTTAATAATACTTTTGGACCACTAAAATATGATTATGAAAGTAACTTAGTAATACACTTAATGATTTACAGTAAAAAAGATCATATAAATCATGTTATAAGTAGCCCTTTTACATGTTACGATTGGCAAAGATATAACTCTAGTCTTGGTTTAAATTTAAAAAATATTTATAGAGTTTACGGGTTATCATGTGATGATTTTATAGGGAACTACAGAGGAATTGATAATTATATATATTCTTTAAGAAATCATTTTATTTACTATAAGAAATATTGTTTTAAAAAAAATCAACCAATTTTTATTCAAAAAAAAATTATTCTTAAATCAAAAAACCTAATTGATGAATTTATATACCATATAATTTTCCATATTAGCCGCAATGTTCTTAAGTTCTTATCAAATACAAACAAGGATTTCTTCAAAAGGGATATACTAAATTTATTTCAAGTTTTGTTTAGTAAAAAAGAATATCAAGAATTAAGAAATTTATTTTTGCAGCTTCAAAGTTCAAAATACGGAAATAAATCAAAAAAACAAATTATAAATTCAGAGGAATTGGCAATTTTGTTTTTAAGAAAAATAAAAAACTTTCTATATATAATTTCTAAATATAATAAAAAAATTACTTTTAAAAGACATTTTAAAACAAAATTTTCAAATAAAATCTTTTTAGGTAATAAACTAGATGTTGGAATTAAAAAAAAAAAATTATCAAATAAATCATAAATTTGATTTAGCCTTTTCGAGTAATTTGAAAAGAGCAAAACAAACAGCATTACTATTTTCGAAAAATTTAAAAACAAACAAATATTTAAATGAAATTGATTATGGTGATGTAGAGGGATTTAATTATGAAAAATTAAAAGATAGATACCCAAAAATAATACATGATTGGACAAATGGAAAAGATCCAAAATTTCCAAGAGGTGAAAATATCGCCTTGGTATATAAAAGAGTTCAAAAGTTTTTGAAACTTTTAAAAAGTGTCTCTAGAAATCAAGAAAATAAAAATAAAATTCTAATTGTTTCTCATAATGTCTTTTTAAGAACATTGATGTCATTTTTTTTTAAAATTAAAAGAAGAGATATATATAAAATAAATATTAAATATAGCGAGGAGTTGAATTTTTTATTTTATAAAAATAAAATTATTCCAAATATAAAGAATAAAAATTTAAATAGAATTTTCAAAAAATTACATGAAAGTAGCATTAATACTTAAAATTGATAAAAAAAGTGAAAATTTAATATTTTCCTGGAAAAAAAAATTTAAACAAAGATATAAAAATATTCTTTATCTGAATGATAAACCACATGTCACTTTAATTTCTACAAATATAAAAAAGGATAAAAATAAATTATTATCGTTTAATACAATGTCATTTGAAAAAAAAAAAAATTAAGTCAAAAATAATAAAATCTTCAGTTTTCTGGAATGATCTTTTAACAAAAGGCAGTACTTTTTACTTTTTAATATCAAAAAACAAAAAATTATTAAATTTGCAAAAGATTATTTCGAACCATATTGTAAATAATTTTGCCCTTATAAAAAGCAGGAAAAAGCTAAAATTAAATAAAATTGAAAATAAAAGTTATATTAAATATGGATTTCCATATGTAGGTCTAAATTGGATACCTCATTTAACAATTGGCTCTGTGTTAGATAAAAAACTTGACCATAAGTTTTCAAATAAATTCTTTTCATTTAAAAAAAAACATACTGTAATATTTATAGAACTTGTTGTTTGTGAAGTAATAAATAATAAATTAAGGGAAATTCAAAAGGTTAAATTATAATGTATAATATAGTTTTAGCAGCAGGTAACAGCAAAAGATTTGCAGATGTGGGTTATAAAAAACCAAAATTTTTGCTAAAGGTAAAAAATTCTTTGATGCTGGTTAAGGCAGCAAACTCTATTAAAAATAACGATAATTTAATTTTTGTGATGCAAAAAAAACATTTAGCTAAAAATCCAGAAATTAAAAACATCATCAAAAAAAAATTTTCAAATTCAAAAATAATTGAAATCAAAAATGTAACAAATGGTCAAGCAACCAGTCTAATGAAGGTTAAAAATTTTGTCACACTAAATGATAAGATTTTTGTTACTGCTAGTGATATGGAATTTTCTTATGATAAAAAAATATTTAGAGAATTTTTGAGAGAGAAAAAAAAATATTGTATTTACTACAAAACCAACAGTATTTATGAAAAAAAATCCAAACCAGTTTGGCTGGATTTCACATAATAAAAAAGGTGTAATAAAAAAAGTTTCAATAAAAAAAGAAATAAAAAATTCAAAGCAAGAAAAAACAGTAATTATTGGTTCGTTTTTTTTTTTTCAAATTTTCGAATTTTTGCAATCATTATAAAAATTTATTAAAAAAAAATAGGAAAATTAACAACGAATTTTACATAGATAGTATAATCGAAAGCATGTCTATTGATGACACAGTTAGATGTTTAAAAGTAAAAAATTATACTAGCTGGGGAATACCAATTGAATATGAAAAAAGACGTTAAAAATTATGTTTCATTAATAATTCCCTGTTATAACGAGGAGAAGAATCTTAAAATTCTTTACAAAGATTTTAAGAAATTATCAAAAAAGAAAAACTTAAATCTTGAGTTAATCCTTGTCGATAATGGGTCTAAGGATAAGTCTTTTTTTTTTTTAAATAAATTTAAAAATCTTAAAAATCGGAATTTTATAATTAAAGTATTACAAATTAAAAAAAATAAAGGATATGGGAATGGTATTATGAAAGGTGTTATGGGTGCTAAAAATGAAATAATAGCATGGACTCATGCAGACCTTCAAACTGATATAAATGATATAGCTAAAGGTATTAAACTCTATAAAAAATTACAACATAAACATAAAAAAGCAAAAATATTAGTTAAAGGTAAGAGATATAGAAGAAATTTTTTAGATTTTATATTCACATATTTTATGACTTTATATATTTTGATTTTATCTGGAAAATATCTTGATGATATTAATGCACAACCTAAAATTTTTAATAGAAAATTAATAAAAGATTTAAAGAATTCACCCAAAGACTTTTTGTTAGATTTCTACCTATTATTCAAAGCAAAAAATAATAAATATATGATAAAAGATTTTGGAGTATTATATAAAAAGAGAAAACATGGAATTGCAAAAGGTGGTGGAAGCTTAATTGGAAAAATAAATTTATCTATCAAAAGTATAATATATATTTTAAAATTTTTTTATGGAAATAATAATTCACAGAGTTAACAATATTAAAAATTTAAAAAAATTAAGATCAGATTTTGGTGCTGAAATTGATTTAAGGGCAAATGGAAGCTCTATTATATTGAATCATGAGGTTTCTACAAATGGTGATAAATTTGAGGATTATATAGATTTATATAATCACGGAACTCTAGTTTTAAATATAAAAGAATCAGGAATTGAAAATGAAGTTTTAAAAATTGTAAAAAAAAAAAAAAATCAAGAAATTTTTTTTATTAGACGTAGAGGTACCATATTTATTTAAAGCGTTAGATAACTCAGAAAAATTTTCTGCATTACGTGTGTCATATTATGAACCTTTAGAATTTGTAATGAAATTTAAAAAAATATTTAATTGGTTTTGGTTAGACTCTATTCAAAAACTTAATTTTAGTGATAAGGAGATTAAAACTTTAAATGATCATAATACTTGCTTTGTTTGCCCAGAGAGATGGGGAAAACCACACTTAATTGATTATTATAAAAAATACTTTCAAAAAAGAAACTTGAATATTAATTCTGTTATGACATCGTTAAAATATGCTGAAAAATTGGTTAATAATGATAAAAAAATATAATTATTTTTTTATTTTAATATTTGTTTGCCTTTTTCATTTATCAATTCAATTAATAAATATCGATACGTCATTTAGAATATATGCATTACATTCTAATGATCCAATTTACTTGTATTTTTTTGATAATTTCTATCAAAATTTAATTTTATTCTTATCAGGTAGTAATGATCAATTTCAAACTCCATTGAATTATTCCTTAATAAAATTATCTTATTGGATAAATAAAGAGTACGGTTTGATAGTCTTAAATTTTTTAAGTTCTATCATATTGATAATTTCTATTACCTATTTAATTAAACAATTTTTTGAAATTAAAAATGTAAATATTATTTTAATTTTTTTTATATTTTTCAATATTTTCTTATTCTTTGATATTTTCTATAAAAATATTTTTCAGATAACAATTTTGCCAAGAATAATAATAGGAAATATAATTTTTTTTTACGCAATCTCGCATTTAATAAAAATTGTAAAAGAGGAAAAAGATGAAATACTAATTTTTTTGGTATTTGCTTTTTTTTTATTATTATTTAATTTTTTTTTATTCACCTTTTTTTCTCTAATTTCTGCTTTTTTTTTTAGATTTTTTTTCAAAAAAAAAAATATTTTACCAATTCTATTTTTTTTAATTTTAAGCTCTGTCTATATTCTTTATACATCTTTCAACATAGACAATTCAAAACTTGGAGTTGGTTATGAATATATAGATGTTGTTAGAACTTTTTTTGATCTTTTAAGTAGAAAAATTTTCTTATTACTAATATCTCTCTGTCTTATAAATATTTTATTATCTTACTTACTTTTTAAAAATAATGAGAGGAAATTTTTATTATTTTTTGGCTTTTCAATTTTATTTATACCTATCATTTTTGTTTGTTCAGGCTTTAATTTTCAGAATTATCATTTTTTGGACTATAGTTTTTTTTTGATAATCATTTTGAGTATTTTAAATTCAATTAAAATATTTTTATCCATTGATCATTTCGTTTTACAAAAAAAATATGGGTTTTTTTTTGGTTTATTATTGATATTCATCCTAATTATACACATCACAAATATTGACCAAAAAAAATATCGAAATAAAAAAATTTCTGAATATTCTTCTATAAATAGAAAATTATTAAACGTAAAAATTAATAATACATATAGCTTAAGAAATTTAGAAAAAACATTAAATTACATAAATAGAAATAATACCCAAAATTTATACATAGTTTCAAATTCAAGATTTTTAAATAATTATTTAACTTATATTCGAAATGAAAATGTTATGTTTAAAAATAGAGTTCATAAACTGAATATTCATAATGATGAATATTTTAATTTACTATCAAATGTTCAAATTAAAGATAAACATATTTGTAAAGAGCAACTAGTTTTCAATTATATGACACATTATAAGTATTTTTTGAGTAAAAATACTAAATTAAACATTGATAAACTCGACATGATAGATGAGGATAAAAATTTGTTCAAATTACACACAAATGTGTTTAGAAAGTATTTTTACGTAAATAAGTCTTTAATTTACAATAATTTTTCTTATCAATCCCAATTTGATATTTTGTATGTTATCTTCAAAGATAATGTTTGCTCAAATATAAAATTTGAAAAAGTATTCTATGAAAACCAAGACTTTATTATTGGAAATTTTTAAATTTTTATTAATTACTAGCTTTACGAAGCTTTTTAATTTGTATAAATAAATAACTTCTTTTTGTTAAATTATCAAATGAATAAAATTTCACTTTTAATTACAACAATAAATGTTCCTTATTTTCTAGATGATATTTCGAAGCTTTCGAAAAAAAACAATATTTTTTTTGATGCAATTATTATAGGCGACAAAAAAACAAATCCTAAAATATATAAATATTTATCAAATGTTAAAAAGAAATATCCTAAAAACAATTTTGAGTATTATGATGTTAAATCACAGATAAAGTTTTTCAAAAATTTAAATAAGTTTTATAAAGTAATGCCATATAATTCTGGTTCAAGAAAAATGTTGGCCAATTTAATTGCAACCACAAGAAATTACGAGTGTTCTATAATGATTGACGATGATAACTTTATAAATGACGATTTTTTCAAATTTCATAATTTTGTTGGCAAACAGAAAAAGATAAAAGTAATAAGCACTAAACAAAAATATTTTAACATATATGAGTCATTGCAAGAAAAAACAAACTTAAAATTTTATCCAAGAGGTTTTCCATGGTCAGAAAGATTCAAAAAAAATAAATATTCTATCACTGAAAAAAAAGTTAATATTGATATGATTAATGGTCTTGTTTTGCAGGACCCAGATATAGATGCTATTTCAAGATTATTCTGGCCGATCAATGTTGAGGGAGTAAAAAATAAATTTCTTCCATTATTTGCACTGCAATCTCATAGTTGGACTTCTTTTAACAATCAGAATACATCTACTTCGAAAAGATTCACAGATATTTATTTCACACCTCCGTCAACAGGAAGAAATTCTGATATTTGGACTAGTTATGTCATGTACAAAATTATAGATGCATTAAATTCTTATATTTGTTTTGGTAGACCTATAGTTAGGCAAATAAGAAATCCACATAATTTGTGGATTGATTTAAAAGATGAGCTTCAAAATAATATTAATACAGATAATTTTGTTGATTTATTAAGGAATGTAAAATTAACAAATTCAAATAATCCTATAGAATTGATGTATGATCTAATAGCTAAGTCTATGAGAATGATTAAATCAAAAAAAATTCTGGATTTAGATTTTATGATAACAAATTTTTTTAAGGAGTACAAAATTTGGTTAGACACGGTTATATATTTAAGAAAAAGAAAAATAAAATTATAAAGTAAGATAAAAGATTACTTTGTTTTTTCTGTAAATGAATTATATCTCAAAGAGCTGTTCATTTTATCTTTATTTTTTTCGTACCATCGGAATGTAATTTCAATAGCTTTTTTAAGATTAGTCTTACATTTAAAACCATATTTATCTGAATTTTCTGTGGACATTAGCCTTTTTTTATCTCCAGATGGTTTGCTAGTGTCCCATTTAATTTCAAAATCTCGCCCGGAAACTTCTTTTAAGATTTCTACTATATTTTTTATTGTAGTTTCATTTCCAGATCCTAAATTTATTGGCTCATTTATCTCTTTTTCAACAGCCATAATCATTCCATCAGCCACATCTTCAGAGAAAATAAAATCTCTAATTGGAGATCCATCTCCCCAAACATTAAGTGGATTTTCACCATTTATAATTCTTTGAATTAATGACGGTATCACCATAGCATTATTCGGGTCAAAGTTATCAAACGGACCAAATACATTCGCAGGTCGAACTATTGAAATCCTATTCCATGAGTATTGTATTTTATAAGCTTCAGCTTGAAGCTCGCATAACCTTTTTGCCCATCCAGCAAACCAATCATTTTTTGATGGAAAGGTATTCCATACATCTCTCTCATAAAATATTTCAGCTGGCTGATAAACTCCTACAGAGCTTGTAAATAAATAGTTTTTCACACCGCATCTTCTTGCAGCCTCCATCATGTTATAGCTAAATGTTACAGTCGGAACTAGAAAACTTGCAGGTTGAGACATTGTCATTTTTGGTGAGCCTTTTACACCCGCTAAATGAAAAACTATATCCATGTTATTGCATACATTCAAGCAATTTGAAAATTCTCTTAAATCTTTTTTAAAAAATTTTACCCCAACTTCCATATCATATGGTTCATCTAAAGATACAACATATACATTAGCTTTTTTTTTTAATAATTTAGTTACAAGAGGTCTTCCAATTAATCCAGTACCACCTGTAACCAAAACATTTTTATTTTCCCAATTCATTTTTTCTGTACCACGTCATTGTTTTTCTTAGAGCATCATCAATATTTATTCTTGATTTCCATCCTAAAATTTTTTTTGCCTTTGAACTTGAAACATTAATATTTATTTTAATAGTAGGTTTATTTTTATCTTTAATTATCTTAATTTTTTTTCCAGAAAGTTTAATTATTTTTTTTAACATTTGTTCTATAGAAAAAGATTTTTCGTAACTGCAATTAAATATTTCAAAGTCAGTTTTATTGTATATCAGTATTTTTTCTAAAAAATATATTAAGTCGTCTACATACAAGAAATCTCTTTTTTCTTTACCGTCCCCCCATAGCTTAATCTCTTTTTTTGCATTATGTATTTTATTTATTGTAGCACCTACAAAATGACTTTTCTTTAAATCAAATTTATCATGAGGTCCAAATATGTTTGAATGTCTAATTGCATAATGCTTAGTTCTATTTAAAGATGAATAAAACTTACACATTTTTTCTACATACATTTTTGTGTTACCAACCCCAAAATAATTTTTAAAAATATCTTTATTTTCATCCAGGTCCTTCTCTGTTAATTTTTTTTCACTAGATGGATACATTACAGTACAACTAAAAAAAATGAATTTTTTTACATTATTTTCGTATGATGCTCTAAGTAAATAAGAGTTCATAATTGCATTATCTGTTACATGAAGAAATGGCTGATTTACTATATCTCTAGATCCAGATGTTGTTGCGGCCGCTTGAATTACTATATCTACTCCAACTAATAATTTTTTAACATTATTGTAACTTCTGAGATCAACTTTTTTCCAAACAACATTTTTAATTTTTAATGGTTTGGATTTGTAGTAAGTTGAGATTAATTTGTATTTATTATTTTTTGCAAATTTAATTAAAATATTTTTTCCAATAAACCCTGTTCCACCGCAAATTAATATTTTTTTTTTATTCTTTATCAGTTCTCACTCTCCAAAATTCTAAAAGATTTCTCATACTTTGACTGAATGAAACTTTTGGTTTAAATTTTGTAGCTTTAAAAAATTTTTTTGTATCTGGAATTTGCAAAGTTACGTCTGCAGGTCTTAATAAATTTTTGTCGACCTCAGTAATTATTTTTGTTTTACTTAGCTTGATAAGCTTTTTTAAAAATTCTCCAACTTTAATAATTTTATTTCCACCTATGTTATAATCTTCACCGTAATCACAATGAATCGCAGCTAACCAATATGCTCTCATTGCATCCTCAACATCTATAAGGGTTCTTGTAGAATTTAAATTTCCATGTTTTAATTTTTTAAGCTTTCCTTTTTCTATCAAGGCAACTTGCTTTGCGAATGATGATGCAAATAAATCATCACGTTTTGGATTCAAATACGCAAACATTCTTGTTCTAATAATCTTTTGATTAAAACTTTTAAAATAAGCATAACTAAGTAGATCTTGAGTAGTTTTTGATACAGCATATGGACTCACTGGTCTATATGGATTAGTTTCTTTGATAGGTATTTCATTTTTAAATACTTGTCCATAAACTTCAGAAGTACTACATATTTGTATTATAGGATCTATTTTTAAAACTCTAATTCCCTCCAAAAGATTTGATGTAATTGAAACATTATTATTTAATATTGCAATCGGATTATCAAAAGAAGATCTAACATTTGCGTTTGATGCTAAATGAAAAATTATATCGGGTTTCGATTTTCTTAAAGTTCTTATCATAGAACCAAAATCAAGCATATCGCATTCATGTAAAACAACTTTATTTCTAAAATCTTTTATATTTTTATCCGATGAAGTACTATGCCATCTTGAGATACCATGGACGTTTATCTTCTTAAAATTTTTTATTATATATTCTGCTAGGTATGAGCCACCAGAACCAGAAATTCCAGTTATAAGAATATTCTTTATATTTGATATTTTTATATTCATTTAACTAATACTCCAATCAAAATTAGATAATTTTTTTTTATCTTTTTTTCTAAAAATTAATTTTGTTAATAATTTCATGAACTTATGCCTTTTTAAGTAAAAAATAATAAAAAATAAAAAATTACAATTTTCGTAACACTTTTTTATCATATATCTCTCTTTTAGATCAGAATTTCTTGATGAAACAGAATTTGAATTAAAATAATGAGTATAGGTGTTAGCTCTTATATAAGCAATTTGTACATGCCTATTGTTAAAGCATTTTATCAAAAAATCTAATTCATTTACAGGCTGGCTCCACAAACTTTCAATTTTGGCAAATATTCTTCTTTTAAAAACAATTCCTGTTCCACTTATTGAATATTTAAATAAATTATTTATATCAGATGACCAATTTAATACATTATTAGGTAAATTAATGAAGCTTTTTTGATTTGTTAAAGTATTTATTTTAATTCCCCCTGTAAAAATACAATCTAGTTCTGAATTATCTATTAGAATTTTTATCGATTTTTTTAGATCCAGCCAATTATAATCATCATCATCACAAATATTTTTTATTATTTCTCCCTCAGACAATAAAAAACTTTTATTCCATGCCTCAATGTCTGAATAATCTTTTTCATTGATATATTTACAGTTTTTAATTTTAAGATTATTTACAAAATTGCCGAGACCTCTATCTTCACCACCGTTAATAACAATTAATTCATCACTAATATCTATATTCTCAGATAATTTTTTTAATACATTTTTTGCATTTTCTTCCCTATCTTTAGTGGAAAAAACGTATGATGTTTTGTACTTACAATAATTCTCAAATTTATGTTTATTTTCCATATTTTATTTTAAAATACTTTAGTTTTCTAAGTTTTTTTATAAGTTTCGTCTGATTTTTTTTTTTACAATAAAATAAAATAAAACCGCCTCCACCAGAACCAACTACTTTTTGAGAAATTGCTCCCGCTTCTCTTGCTTCTTTAATAATTTCATCTATTTTAGGATTAGTTACTTTTGTTGAAAGATTTTTTTTTAAATACCAATAATCATTTAATAAATTTAAAAAATGATTCATTGTGCCAGTCTTGAATACATTAATAGCTATTTTTGTTAAATTCTTGATTCGGTGCAAATATTCTATATTTTTATCTAAATTAAGAATTTTATCTTTTTCTATATTACTAGATATTCTTTTAATATTTGTTGAAAATAAAATAAGATTTGAATTAAGATAATTTATTCTTTCATCATTAGAATCAATCTTTTCAAAACTGAAACTAATTTCTTTTGTTTTTTTTTTAAAATTTATTATCCCAAAATTTTCTTGAGCACAAAATATATGATCTTGAATTCCAATAAAATTATTTAATGTATGTCTCTCAAATTTATAAGCTTCCAAAATTAATTTTTTGATTGGAGTATTCTTATTTTTAATTTCATTAAATAAATCAATCATTCCAATAGTAAATGATGAGCTGCTACCAATTCCAGATCTACCAATAAGATCCGCAGAATATGTAATTTTAGCTCTTTTAACTTTATGTTTTTCAAAAAATTTTTTGACCACAGGATGCCATATTTTATTTATTTTCAGGTATTTTTTTGTTTCTTTAAAACTTAATATATAATTTTCTTTTTC
>MDTB01084151.1_pt1 | contig 15095 bp, 14 predicted proteins | sample 811161 | NCBI WGS metagenome assembly MDTB01 (sample SAMN05326650, study PRJNA326480) | marine metagenome | isolation source: seawater | place: Mediterranean Sea | collected 2009
AAAATATGTAGAATGAACTTCAGAACTTTTCTGAGTCTCTTTTTTATTTTAGAAAGTGTACAAAACTCCGTTGCATTCAATACAGACATAGATTTTTTATTTTAATTATACTGATTTAATAAAAAATTATTACCTTGAAATTTCCACTTAATTTTTATGAGACTAAGTAAAAGAGATAAAGCACTAACTAAAATTGAAATCCCCGTAGTTCACTCAATTTACTTTCGAGGTAAAAGGTATAACTATAAAGATTACTTAAAAATTAAAGGCGAGGTAAATAAAAACGAACTTCTTCCTATTTAGGAAATCTTCTATTTATTACTTATTATCAAAACTAATCCAGAGTTAATTAGTATTAAGGAAATGGTACCAAGAAAAAACCAATCCTTTGATTCGTATTTGTATATTACAGCTTCACCAAAAACACACAACCCCGAACTGAATAACATAATTCCTAAAAATGCTAGAAAGTTTTTTTTAAGTTTTGGTTTCATAAATAAATGGTCTTAATCACTTAAATTTACTCTAAATCTATGAACAAAACCGTTACTTTATTTGGTTCCACTGGACTTATCGGTAGTGAAGTTTTAAAGCTACTAATAAATGATAATTATTTTGAAAATATAAATATAATATCAAGAAAAAAAATAAGTTTAGATTCAAAAAAAATAAAAAATTATAATATTAATTTTTCAAATTTAGAGGACTATAAAAAAGTTATCGGTAAAGACCACATTGTAATTGCATCAATTGGAACAACTCAATCAAAAGTAAATTTTAATAAAACGGAATATCGAAAGGTTGATTATGATATTCTTTTAAATATAGCCAAGGCTTGTAAATCTAACAAAGCATCTTCTTTTTGTTTTGTTTCATCTGCAGGTGCCAATGAAAAAAGCAAAAATTTTTATTTAGGACTTAAAGGCGAGATTGAAAATTCAATTATGCATATTGGATTAAAATCTTGCTTAATTTTTAGACCATCTCTTCTTTTAGGTAAAAGAAGTGAGTTTAGATTTGGTGAAATTTTAGTTCAAAAAATTATGCCCCTATTCTCTTTTTTGATGAAATCAAAGTATAAACCGATTAAAGCAGTTGATGTTGCTAAGTCTATAGTGAATGAATGTAAGAAGATTGTTTCAGGGAATAAAATTTATCATTACTCTGAAATGAAAATTTAAAGCTAAAAAATAAAACTAGAGTTATATAAATATAGACATTAATCCAAATACAATTCCTGACCAGACTAAAGATCCAATTAAGGCTTGAATTAAAGCCAATCTTTTGTGACGCCCCTCCATGAATGCAATTTCCTCTTTTTCACTAACTGGACCTAAATCCTCATATTCACCTGTAAGCTGATTTTTCCTTTCTATTCTTCCCACAGCCCCCTTATAATTAGTCATCAAAAGGAATAAAAATAAAACTCCTGTAATAATTATTTTAATGTTCATTTGTAAGTTGTTTTATTGGTTATGCCCATAGTCTTCTGACAACCATTTTTCAATCCATTCTTTAGGATTGTATTCACTCTTTCTTAAGAAATAGAATTCTTGATATTTACAATCATCCATGTATATGCTCTCATTTTCAGAAAGCTGATTAAATTCATCGAGCTCATTATCATTCATAAAAGATTTTTTATCGTATTCTCCCCCTTTCAAAGTAGGGGGTTCTTCATCAGCATATAGAGCTTCAAAAGACACATAACCAACCTCTTCTCCTTGTTCATTCTCACCAGACCATGAATCCTTAACTATCATTATATATGGATCATTTTCACAGATTTTCATAGAATTAATATGATCAATGATTTCAAATGACCCCATCATTAATGAAACATCAATGTTACTTGATTCATCATCTTTCCAAAATTCAAAAACATCATCAGAGTAATCTCCCGAAGAAGCTATCTCTTCCTTGATATTAGCAATATCATTCTCATTATAGAGACCTAATAAATCGGTAAAAGTAATTTGCTCTAATCCTAATTCTGAAATATTAAATTTTTCTTCACTATTTTCTGATGAATCCAAAAATCGATTGATAAATTCTGCTTCACTAATGATTTCAATATTTAACTCATTGGCTTTTTCTTTTTTGGATGGGCCCATTTTATCTCCCGCTAACACTAGCGATGTATTTTTGGAAATTGAAGATGATGCTTTTCCTCCTGCTTTGTGAATTATATCTTTTAGTTCATTTCTTGAATATTTTTCGAATACACCTGAAATAACAATTGCTTTGTCTTTCAAACTATCTTTACTCATAATTTTTGTTTTTATACAAATTACTAAAAATAACTTTAGGCATGATACCCAAATAATTGATTTTCAATGTAATTAATCCTGTTTTTCTTTTTGGTTTATCCCAATTTTCTTAATTTCTAAAAAATATCAAAATTAAATGTCAATAGAATATATAGAATTTGGTAAAAAAGGGAATAGCAAAGAGATAAAAGAAATTTTATCTCACATATTTGAAAGAAATAATTCCCTAAATAAAGAGAGTAAACGAGGAACTGCTATTTGTATCTGGGGTACGCATGGATTGGGAAAAACCCAAATAGTAAGAGATTATGCATTAGAAAAAAAATGGAAGTTTTCTTATATAGCACCCGCACAATTTGAAGAAATGGGTGATTTACATGGAATGCCTAATGTTGTTGACCCAGATGAAAAAATTTCTGGCGATGAATATACTGTTTACAGTCCTCCCGATTGGGTTCCAAGAGAAGAAGGGCCAGGCATCTTATTGTTAGATGACATTAACAGAGCTGATGATAGAATATTAAGGGGTTGTATGCAATTATTACAAAACTTTGAACTAACATCATGGAAATTACCTCCCAAATGGCAGATTGTTGCAACTGCTAATCCCGAAGGAGGAGACTATTCGGTCACGCCAATGGATGGGGCCATGCTTACAAGAATGCTACACACAACACTTAAGTTTGATGCTAAAATTTGGGCTCAATGGGCCTATTCAGCCAATGTTGATGAAAGAGGAATTTCTTTTGTATTAACTTATCCTGAACTTGTAAATTCAGAAAGAACTACACCAAGAAGTTTGACTCAGTTTTTTGAACAAATTGCATCGATTGATAATCTAAAAGAAAATTTGCAACTAGTTGAAGCCCTAGCTTTAAGTTCATTGGATGAGGTAACAGTTTCCTCATTTATTGCTTTTGTTAATGACGAATTAACACAACTGATAGACCCTGAAGAAATTTTAGATACAGAAGATTTTAAATTAATCTCAAAGAAAATTAAAGATATTTCTGTTGATGATTCGGGTGCAAAAAGAGTAGACCGTCTTTCTACAATGTGTGCAAGATTATACTTAAAGTTGGTCTCTGACGATTACAGCCAAGAAAAAAATCATAGCAAAAATTTAGTTCAGTTTTTACTTCTCGAGACGATTCCCAACGATCTGTTAATGAGCTTGTATATGGATCTACAAAAAAATGGAAGTGATGAAATCAAAAAAATGACAAGGGATAAAAAATTAGCAAGTAAATTATTATCCACCCTTTAAAACATATATTATGCTTAACAAAGAGGACAAACAAAACATTGCCAAAATAAAAAAGCTTATAAGGACTCGAGATTTTGAGAAAATTGATATGGGAATTGAACTGGTAAGGTCTATTGATAATCCCAAGATATATGATGAGTTATTAGGAAATGTTGAATACACCTTTGATCAATGGTCTGGATCCTTTAAGCATGACTGGAAAGGGGCAGGTCCAGACGAATATTATTTTCAAACTGCAATACTTGGATTGATAAATTTTTCTCCGAAAGGTTCAAATGGATTTAAAATAAGAGAATCTGTTAAAATATTAAAGATAGAAGGAGAAGTTACTAGTGGTTATTCGCGTGAAAGTTCCAAGGTTTATGCAAAATATTTATCTAATTTTTCAAGTTTAAAATTTTTGAAGATTGAAAGCTTTAAAGAAATAATAGGTTTCAATAAAATATATTCTCTACCTATCGAAGGTCTCGAACTAAAACGTGCTGATTGCTTTCCAAATCACGATGAAAAATGGGGATTTAAAAAATTAAAAACACTGCACTTAGAATTCCCTTATGGGGCCAATAAATATAACCATATAGATTATTTATCAAACCTATCAACTATTGAAAATTTAGTATTAAATGCTTCTTACCGATCTCAATCCTCTAAATTTTCAATTGATGGGTTAAGGTCAATGGAAAATTTGAGATTTCTAGAAACTTGTGGTTTAGGATACGAAAGACTTGACGTACTTGACAAGCATGAAAATTTAAATTATGTCAAGTTATCTGAAAAAGAGCTAATTGATATATCAGGACTAAAATCGTCTAAAAATTTAGAGTTTATTGATTTCCATCATTCAAAGAAATTAAGTGATATTACCCCTTTAAATGAATTAAAGAACATAAAATTAATCAATGTAGCCGTAACCTCCTTAACATCATTGAGTGGTTTAGAAAACTCTGTTAATCTAAATGGCTTACTCGCCTATGGAAGTAAGATTGAAAATCTTGATGCTCTAATTAATGCAAAAAACCTTTATGCCATTAATCTAAATCAATGTGAACAATTAAAAAACATTGAAGGAATTAAAAACTCCCATAAATTAAAAGAAATTCTATTGGATGGGTGTTCCTCACTTTTAAGTTTATCGGGTTTAGAAAAATGCCATGATTTAATAGTAATAACATTGTCTAAAAGTGCAATATCCAATTTAGATCCATTAATCGATTGTAAAAAAATTTTTGTGTGCAATAAAAAAAAAATGGGATGAAGAGACTACAGAATGGGCAGGAAATACTGGATCACAAAACAACCCTTTTTGGGATGTAACAGAATGGGGAGATAAGGTTGGGTATGGAAATCTTTATCAAGCGAAACACATATGGGATTTTTCTAACTCATACTACACTGAGCGAAGTTGGAACGACCTCACTTTAAATGGGTTTAAGATAGAGGAATGTCCATATCTTCAATCTGTTGAAGGATTAAAAAATTCTGGTATTCAAGTACTTGTAGTTAAAGGTTGTCCTAATATTAAAAATATTGACTATCTGTCTGATTTTTCACTTTTACAATGTTGTGATTTCACAGATTGTGCAAATCTTGAAAGTGTTGAAAGTTTAGCCTCACTTGCTTTAATGGACAGATTAATTTTAAAGAAGTGTTACAAAGTAAAGCCAAAACCAAGGTTCTTATTGATGGATTCTTTTGAAAAAGTTAATGAGTACTTCTCAAAATTTAAGAAATCTGGTTCAGAGGTTGAGTTAGATTCGGAGGAAAAAGTAACATCAGAAAAACTAGAAAAATTACTACTTTCCAATGATTATAGTAATATTGAATTGGGTTTAGAATTGGCGAACTCAATTTCTAATAAGGATATATTTGATTTCTTTCTTGAGGATGTGAAATTTTTAAATAATAAAATTATACCCAATGGAAAGTTTTTAGGTCATAACAATACAAAGGAGTTTAGAGATTTTGCTCTTGAGGGCTTAATTTCAATTGCTCCTGATTCGTGCAAGATTGCAAAGGAAATCAAAGCGAGCTTCAAAGAAAAAACACTGACTGGATCTAATATAACTTCTCTCTTATGCGTATCAGGATTTAGTAATCTAGAAAAACTTAAGGTTACAAAGACTAATATTTCTACTGTCTCAGATTTATCTAGATTGAAAAATTTAAAAACCTTACTATTCAATGATAATTCCGAGTTGAAAAACCTATCTGGAATTGCAGGTCTGGATAATCTGGAACTTCTTGGCATGAGAAATTGTAAAAGCCTTACAGACTTGAGTCATGTTTCAGGTTTTAAAAAGCTCTCCGGTGTTCAAGTTAATAATTGTGGCGTAAGCTCAACAAATGGTTTAAAGGATCTTCCGTCATTGAAGAATGTTAACCTGAATGATAATCCTCAACTAGAAAACATAGATGAGTTAGGTCAAATAAGTTCATTAGAAATTGTTACAATCAGCGGATGTCCAAATATCAAAAGTTTAGATTCTCTAACAAGACTTGATAATCTAACATTTTTAAGAGTTGATAAACATAATCTTCAAAATACAGAAGGTATTTCTTCATTAATAAAGCCTTTGATGGAAGGCTTAAGAAAAAAGTAAATCATTGTGAGTAAAGATATTAATGAGGAAATATCAAGATGTATAATCAAAATGCTATTAAAAGAGCCCTTTTATGCACATTTTTTAAGTGGTATAATTAGAGAAGTTACTGACAAAGTACCAACAGCTGCTGTAGGATTTAAATCTGGAAAAATTGCCTTATATGTTAATGAAAATTTCTTTCTAAAGGAGTTGAAATCAGTGAATGAAAGAGTTGCTGTAATTAAACATGAAACGCTCCACATAATATTCAAACACTTATTCAGAATGAAAACAAAAAGTTATGACAACCAGCTTTTTAATGTTGCTGCTGATATTGTGGTTAACCAATTAATCAGCCCTTGGAAACTTCCCGACTCAGCAGTTACTTTAAATACGTATCCAGAGCTAAAACTTCCGATGGATAAGTCTGTTGAGTGGTATTATGAAAATTTAAAAAAAAATGCTTCAAAAGATTCAGAATATAAGAAGAGACTCATGGAAATATCTGAACAGGGTACTCATAGTGACCACAAAATGTGGGGCGAAAATGAAAACTTTAGTATGGAAGTAGTGGAAACCGAGGTCGACAGGATGATTATTCAAGCGAAAGATCGTACACCCAAAAAAGATCATGGTACAATTCCACTAGGGATTAAATCCTTAATAAAAGGTATTATTGAAAAACGGAATCCAAAAATAAATTGGAAAAGAGCTCTGAAACTTTTTTCATCAACAAGCAGAAGAACAAGAGTTTATCATACGATGAAAAGATTTAGTAAAAGATTTGGGACTCGACCAGGTATTAAAATCAAAAGGTTTCAAAAACTAGCTGTTGCAATTGATACTTCTGGTTCAATTAACATAGATGATTTTAATACTTTTTTTAGCGAAATACACAGTATGTGGAAATTTGGAGCTGAAGTAGATGTTATGGAGTGTGATGCTGAGCTTCAAAAGAAATATTCGTATAGAGGACGTACACCTGAATTTATTCATGGTGGTGGGGGAACCTCTTTCGATCCAGTATTTGAACATATCAGAAAAAAAAGATTTGAAAGATATGATGGTTGCATATATTTGACGGATGGATATGCACCTGAACCAAGAATAAAGCCTCCATGCAAAGTTTTTTGGTGCATTACAAAAGATGGTAAAATAGGCCCTCATCTTAAATTTGGAAGGGTTGTTAAAATGACTAATTAAAAATTTATAATATGATTTATTTAGATGATAATGGTGTTACAGTTAAAGCTGTAAGCGGAGCCAAAGGAGCAAAAGCAGGTGAGATTTATGAATTAGATGGAGAAAAATATTACGTAGTTGTAGACACCTATGAACTTAGAGCAATAATCAATAAAAGGAGTGATTCAAAAGGAAAAGATTTTCCGTTAAATAGGATTGTTACCTCCAAACTTACAACTATGAATAGCTTATTTTCGTACAAAGAAGACTTTAATGAAGATATTTCTAATTGGGATACAGGAAGGGTTAAATCAATGTCTGAAATGTTTAAGCGTTGTGAAAAGTTCAACCAACCAATTGGGCACTGGGATATTAGTAAAGTGACCGCTACTATGGAAATGTTTTATGGAGCCAAAGCATTTAATCAACCGATTGGTGATTGGGATACTGAAGTTTTAGATAATTTTTCAAATATGTTTGAAGGTGCTGAATCATTTAATCAACCAATTGAAAACTGGAATATGTCAAGGTGTGGCAATATGCTGGGTATGTTCAAAGGGGCATCATCTTTCAATCAATCTCTAAAAAACTGGAAAATTGGAAGTGGGAAGCCAGGAAGTGATTGGTTTTACAGTCCAAGAATGTTTTCTCTTTTTGAAGATGCAAAATCCTTTAATGGTGATTTGAGCGGATGGAGACTCCGTGGTTCACTAACAGGCCTTTTTAAAGGGGCATCATCTTTCAACCAGCCATTAGACAGCTGGGATGTTGAAAATGTTGATTCTATGAAATCCCTGTTTGAAGGAGCAGAATCATTCAATCAGGATATTTCTAATTGGAATACGTCAAATGTAACATCTTTTGAAAATACATTTTATAGCGCTTCTTCTTTCAATCAAAATATTGGTAAATGGAATACATCCAAGGCTACTAATTTTTTAAACATGTTTAGAGAAGCATCAGCATTTAATCAAGATATTTCTGGCTGGGATGTTTCCAACGTAAAGAAAATAAATGGATTGTTTAGGGAAGCAAAAGCATTCAATCAAAATATAAGTTCATGGAAATTGAACGAGAACATAAAATTCTCTAAAACAATTTTTCAAGATGCTAGCTCTTTTGATTTGGAAAATTACTCTCCTTTTAACGAAATAAAAACTACAACAAAAAGAGTAAATGTTGCAACAGAAGCAGCAAATGCTTTAGGAATTGAGTTGACATCTGAGGATAAAAAGACTATTTCAAAAATAAAAAAACTACTAACAGAAAGAGATTTAGATAAAATTGATTTAGGTCTAGAATTACTTATTTCATTAAATAGGGCCGAAGTATATGAAACCCTTTTATTTGATTGCAAAATCATTCCACCTGAAAAATCAAAAAAAACAAAAATGGTTTATCGCGTAGGGCATCTCAGTGTATCTGAACTGCATAGAAACAAAATGTTTAGTGGATCAGGGCCAGCCCAACCATTTCTAGACTATGCTTTATTAAACCTAATTGCAAATGCACCAAAGGGAGCCAAAGTAGATGAATCCATTGATAAAGAAAATATAACTTCATTGGATATTGATATGTTTGATTTTAACTCTTTTGATTATAGCACAAAAATTCAAAATTTCGTTGCATTTAGTAAGTTTTATAATCTAAAGTCTCTTTCAATTGATTTTAAAAAATTTAATATCAAAACTGCTTACTATGGGGATAGGGACTCTGAAAAAGAAAGCGGTATCGACCTTTCAAATGTGTTTTTTGGGAATACCATCACTCATTTGGAGGTGAAAGAAGCAAAGGGAAGTCTGAACTGGTTAGAAAATTTCCCTCATCTGCAAAAAATAGATTTTAAAAGTGCTCATGGATACAATCTTGATGATACTGAAAAATTTAGAAAATTGAAAAATTTAGAAGAATTAATATTTACATCTGACAGGTATCCAGATTTGGATTTTCTTTCAGAATGTAATAAAGTAAAAAAACTTGAGCTTACCTGCATCAAACCAGGTTATGGAGAGGATGAATCTGGAAAATTAAACAACATTGATTTTTTGTCAAGTTTTGGTGAATTAGAGGAGTTGAGAATTCATACTTTAATTCCTGATATGAATGTTGATGGCATAAATTCTTGTAAAAATTTAAAATATTTATCAATACCTATAGATAGTAGTACTGACCTTTCAGGGTTGAAAAGTTGCAGTTCTCTTGAAAACTTGGTTCTTAAATCTGATGGTGGATGGGGTAGTAGTTTTGATATTTCTGGAAGAATTAATGATTTACAAGGACTAAAAGATTTAAAAAATTTAAGTGATTTAAAAATTGAGAAATTTAAATTTTTTGGATTAGAAAATGGGAATTTGATGAGTGATGTAAAATCACTGAAAAGCAAATCAAATAACAGAGTTTCAGGATCAGAGATTCAAGTCATTGATTCTGTCATTAGATACAAGGCTATTCCTTTTACAGGTACAATTTTCTATAATTACGCTGATGATGATCAAGTTTTTAGTGAGTATGATATTGTAGATGGTTTGAAGGAAGGTGTTTACAAAGAGTTCTATTCATCGGGGGAACTCAAGTTTGAAGCTTTATATGAAAAAAGTAAACTCAATAAAATAACGGCATTTTACAATTCCAAAGGTGAAGATATTTTAACTGGTAAGGGGGCCAATCTTGGTTTTAACCTAGAAAGTGCTGATGTTCATAGAATTGGGGGTGATTCAGGCGGATTTATGAAAAGTGGGGAACCATTTAATGGATTTTGTTATTTAGAGATAGGTCCTAGAGCAAGTATACTAAAAAAAGATAAGGTAGATACAGAATCTTTATTTGGTATTTTGAAAAATATTATTGAGCAAGAATCATTTGAAACTGAATATGCCTTAAACAAGTTTGATTTGTTACCAGCAACTTATTTGATGAAAACTTCACTTGTTTTAGAAATTAAGGAAGGGCTCATTTCGAATACTATCTTTCTGGCTGGATCAAAGCACTTCTCTAAAATTATTGTTACAGATGATTATGATTTTAATAGGATGAATCATGGAGACAAATCAGCATTTGAAAAAATGGATGATGATAAAAAGCATAGACTCCACATTTATTTTCATACGCTCTCTAGTCTGGTTTTTACAACTGAATCATTACCCGAGATTGATGATGAAGACATTTCAGCTCTGTTAACTAAAGGAGTTAAACAAGGAAGATTTAGCAGTTCATCTTCACAGATCCATGAAATGATGGTTTTTCACTATCTAAGATCAATCATTAACGGTAAGAAAATATCTAAAAGTCAACAAAATTTAGCTAGACCTAAGCTATCAACAGAAGATAAAAAAGCATTCTCAGAAATTAAAAAGCAATTGACAAGCAGAGACCACGGTAAAATTGACGGAGCAATATCAAAGTTGAGCGCCCTAAATCTGAATGAGTTGTTTGAAACTTTACTCGAGGGATGTGAAATTCCTGAATTTGATCCAGGTCAAAATTATCCTAAAATTAGAAGAAATAAATTCTTTACAGGATCTGGACCTGCTCAACCGAGCTTAGATTATGCTCTTTTCTGTTTAATAGCAAATACGCCAAGTGATGCAAATATTCACGATTCACTTAAGACTGAAAATATCAAAGATTTAAATATGAAAACCTTTGATCTTAAAATTCAAGATGGTTTTATACCATTAGATAATTTAAAGTCTTTAAACAATTTAATTATTGACCTTGAAATTTTTCAGGAACTAAATAAGGGCCGAGATAAATGGTTTGAAAACTCAAATGTTAAAAGATTAGACCTCGTAGCAAAGGGAAGTCTAAAATTTTTTAATAATCTAAAATCTTTAGAATATTTGGACTTAGGATTTGGATACTATGGAGACTCTATCAAAGATTATGAGGCTTTAGAAAATTTAGAAAATTTGAGGGAGTTAAGCATAACCATAGGGAATTATGTAGGAGCATCCTTAGAGTTCATTAAAAAAAATAAGAAACTTAAGAAACTTCATATTAATTTAAAAAATAGTTGGGGGGACAGTCATCCTATTGAAGGTTTGAATGTAATTGAACATTTAAGTGAGTTGGAAGAGTTACATATTGAGGAAATTTCAACAACCGAATTAAAAGCACTATCCAAATGTAAGAGTTTAAAAAAATTAACTCTTGAGTTTGATAAGTATGGGCAAGAAGAAATGTCTTTTGATTTCACCCTGCTTAGCAATTGTGAATTCTTAGAATCATTTTCAATCAACGGATTAAATGATTATAAAATAGATGCTAGAATTCTTGATTTTAATTCTTTAAATGGATTGAAAAATCTCAAGAGTTTATCCGTTGACAAGATTTGTATTGAGAATTCCAAATCAATTTTTTTAGATTAAGTTTAATATATTTACTTGGATGGCTAGAAAAATCAAATTTAATTTAGAAGGGCAGATTCTTGAGTCTGGAATAACAAAAGTTGACAGGAAAAAGCTATATGGCTCATCAAAAAAAATAGTAAAAGACAACAGTGGAAATGATTGTGTAATATCCGATCTATATCTCGGTTCAAAAATACTACCGAGAGGTTCTATCTCTCAAGTTTTAGTTGATAGCAAGGGTCATCACGTCAGCAGATCCAACTTAGTTGGGTTTAATCTGAATAATGAAAAAGTTGAAAAGGTTGACTCTATTTTTTCCTTAGAAAATAAATGCTTAAAAGTTGATTTAGATGAATTTTTGTCTGTTAATGTAAAGTCTATATATCAGCTAGATATTGATGATGGGCAAATTGATAACTGGAAAAAGTATTTTACAAATGATGAGGTTTACTTTTTAGTTTTTAATTACAGAGCTGATTACGAAGGAGATGATGCGTATATTATATCTAATGGAGAAAATTTTTTTATGACCGTTGGGAAAAAAAATGAATATAATTATTTAGAACAGGAAAACATCAACCTAGAAGAAGAGGAAGAAATTGATGACGAATTAGACTTTTCAATGCTTTAATTATGCTTCGATACATTAGAATACAAGACAACAACAAAAGAGATGCGGATATCAACTTTAAGTCTGTGAGGACAGGTAATTTAGTTTATCTAGCTCTTGAAAATGGTGAAAAACCAACAAGTAAAAAAGTATTAAAATCTACATTAGAAAATAGTATTCCACACATACTGAACAAGTTAGAACCCACGGATGATGACTATGCTAATTTTTCTGAAAAATTATTGAAAGATGACACTGAAATAGACTTTGAACTTTTTGGAAAATTTATTGGTAAAACCGATAAAATATATACTGACAAGGATTTAAATCCTGTTTATAATGTAATTATAAGTGAACAAATTTTAAATCCTAAAGGTGAGTTGGTTGAAGAAAAACAACAAAAGCATATAAGTTCAAATATTACAGGAGAAAATATTGTTAAATGGACTGGCAAATATATTCCAAAGAAAAAATTATATAATAAGATTGTATTAAGTTCTAAATACCAAATGAAACATGTCAACGGTTTGACTTTTGACTTTTTATTCAAGATGGCAAAAGATCTACATGACAAAGATTCTTTTATGATGCTAGGTGGGGGAAAAGGAAACGAGCCCTTAGTTATGAACGAAAACGGAAAACCATACAGAGCTTTTTTAGAAGGCAAGGTGAAAGGCAACTCTTACTGCTTAATTATGCACCTCTCAAATCAAGAATATAAAAACGTATGATTAGCAATCAATTATCTGAAAAATTATTAAACTATAAAAATTCTGTAGCAAGTAAGTACATACCTGTTCGAAGCGATCAAATATTAACTAGAGTTTTTGATTTAGATAAATATTATGTTTCTACAAAAATGGATGGGCATCTCTGCTTTATCATAAAAGAAAAAAATGATATTAGTATTTTAAATCACAATAGTAATCCTTTTGAAAGAGAAGAATTAATTAGTGAAGTTAAAGAAATATTAAAAAACGATGATGGGGTTTTTGTTGGTGAAATATACTTTCACAAAGACAATGAAAGAACTCGATCATACAATTTAAAAAGAGAAATTAGCGAGAAAAACAGCGACATAAGAATTGCTCTTTTTGATGTTTTGAATCATAAAGGGAAGGAGTTTTTAGAGAATGATTGGAACACGAAAAAAGACTTACTGAAATCCATTTTTCCAAGTAAAGGCAAGGTTTATTTTTTAGATGAAATTGAATTAATAAGCAGGAAAGATATTGAAGATGAGTTCAAGACCAGAGTTGGAGATACCAAAGAGGAAGGGCTAATTGTTAGGGGTCAAAATGGACCTGTATTTAAAGTAAAAGAATATTTAAGTTTTGATATGGCTGTGCTGGGATATGTTAATGGTTACCAAAACAATCCCTCTTTGATGAAAGAAATTTTACTTGGTGTTATGGTTGATAAGGACACCTACCTTGTCGTTGCGGTTGTTGCTAATGGATTTTCAGTGTCTGACAGAGAAAAACTTGCTTTAGATTTTGAAAAACTCAAGGTGAATTCTGATGTGCTTCAAATGTCCAGCTCAAAATTACCCTTTACAATGATAGAACCAAAGATTGTTGCTGAGGTTGAATCAACTGATATCATAAACTCTACATCAACAGGAATTATTAAAAAGCATATTTTGAAATTTGATAAAATCTATCAAGTTCAAAATTTTTCACCATCTGTAAGCCTTACAACACCAGTTTTTGTCAGGTTTAGGGATGATAAAAAAATAAGCCAAAGTGATATTGGTGTAAATCAAATAGAGAGAGTCATAGCTTTTGCTGAGGAAAAAGAAAATAAGAGTGATAAAAATCCATCAAAAGTTCTAAATAAAGAAGTTTATGTTAAGGAAACCAAAGGGTTAAAAATGGTAAAGAAATTCTTTATTTGGGAAACAAATTCAAACAGCAAAGACTACCCAAATTATGTTTATTATGGAGTTGATTATTCTCCCTCAAGAGCCAGTAAACTAAATCGAGAAATTAAGGTTTCGAATGACAAGAAACAAATAGAAAAAATATTTCAAGATGAAATTGAATCCAATGTAAAAAAAGGTTGGAATAAATTTTAAATAAAGAAGACAACGACTAAAAAACAAACAAATTAAATAATGTGAATTGGGAAAAATTTTGAAAGAAGAACTTGACTGGGGAAATTACTTGTGGAGAAGATGGATCTAGCTAATTTTAATTGAACGACTGAAATATCTATAAAATATGAAAAAAGAAGAATTATTTTTAGCAATGAAGAGAATTTACCAAGACATAGATGAAATAAATATAACATTTGAGGGGAATGCTGGTAGTTTTAATGATTGGATTAATGTTAGTATAATTAAAAATAACCCTAGCTGGAATGAAGAGTATTTAGAAGGGGATAAAAAGCAAGAAATTATAAACTTAACAAATGGTTTTATTTGGGATAGTATTTTTGCTGAAGCTGATAAACAGCCAGACTGGGATGAAAATGGTACAAGTGGAAATATTTCATTTTATTTAAATGAAAATAAAATACGTTATTCAATAACTTACTTTAATAATCCTGATGACTTTAGTGATTGGGATTATGAGGAAGACTGCGAACAAGATTTTTAATGAAAAAATATCTGAAAGAATGGTGGATTGTATATGCAATTGGTATATTCTCTGGGGAAATTGGAAAGATGATATCTCAAGGAAAGAACAAATTATTTGGAATTTTTTTATTATTGCTGTTAATTTTCTCTTGTGATTCTAATCCAAAAATGAATGAAAAAACTCCTTTATAAATGAATATAATAATCTTTTTAATAGGTGTGATAATAACCCTAATCTATTGCATGTCTTTTGT
>MDTB01160656.1_pt1 | contig 15094 bp, 15 predicted proteins | sample 811161 | NCBI WGS metagenome assembly MDTB01 (sample SAMN05326650, study PRJNA326480) | marine metagenome | isolation source: seawater | place: Mediterranean Sea | collected 2009
AAAATTCGTTAAATTTATTTTTATCTAGTTTTTTAATATCTAAATTTATAACTTTTGAATTACAATCAATTAAGGATTTAATTGTTTCTTTTCCAATTAAGCCTGTCCCACCAATAACAAAAACCAATTTATTTTTGAGAGATGTAATTTTTTTAAAGTAATTCATTATATCCTTGAGATATTTTTTTTAGCTCGCTCCATTGACCTACATCTGACCAATTTTTATCTTCAATTGGGAAAAAACCAATTTTGAGTTTAGTTTTTTTTATTGTATTTATTAAGTCATTAAAATCATATTTTTTATTTTTTGGAATTAAAGATAAAATTTTTGGACTTAAAGCATATAATCCTGTGTTTACTAAGTATCTATTAGAAGGTTTTTCTATCATTTTATGTAGTGATCCTCCCTTTTTAATTTCAAATACTCCATAAGGCACAATAATATCTTTCATTGACACAACTATCGTTAAATCATTTTTTTGAGCTTTATGATATTTAATTATATTTGAAAAATCCAATTTTATTAATGAGTCACAATTTATAACAAAAAAATCGTCTTTTACTTTATTTTTTAATAATCTTAAACTTCCAGCGGTGCCTAATGGTTTTTTTTCATTTATGAAAAAAGAATTAATTTTTTTTTTAATTTTTAATTCTTGAATGTAAGCTTTAATTAATTTTGATTTATAATTGATTGAAAAAATAAATTTATTAAATCCATTATCTTTAAAGTTATCAATTATATGGTCAATAGCAGTTTTATTGCCAATTGGAATTAATGGTTTAGGCAAGACCTCTGTGAAAGGTCGTAATCTTAGCCCCTTTCCACCAGCCATAATTACTACTGGATTGATTTGTTTTATTGGGTTTATGGGTTCTTTAATCGAATCTTTTGTAAAAAAATCAACTATTTTTTTATGCTTATTAATTATAGGTATTATGCCTATATATGTCTGATGATAGTTTTTTGTAAATTTTCTTTTTGCCTCAATAATTGAATAATTTTTTTCTTTTATAAATATTACATTTTTTTTTGAATAAACTTTTTTAATATTATTTTCCAAATTCATACCGGCAAGAAATGCTCTTCTAATATTTCCATCCGTTATTGTTCCTTTAAGTTTGTTGTTTTTATCAACTACAATTAGGCATTTGTGTAAATTTTTATTAATTTTAATAAGAGCTTCTTTTATGGTTTTGTTCTCTGTAATTGTAAAATTTTTATTTTTTTCAATATTGCTAACAATTTTATTCATTATCCTAATAGATATCCTTTTTTAACGTTACCATTCCATTCTTTAATTTTTATAGCAGAGTCAAAAGTTTTCACTATAAAAAATTTTTTGTTTGCCGATGTAACCGTTCCAGGCTTCAAATTATTATTATTTTTTATAAATTTATCACAAGTTTTGTTTATTTTAATTGGGTCCTTTTTATAAAATGTTCTTGCTACCACACCTGGCTTACAAAGTGCTCTTACAAAATTATATATTTTTATGGAGCTTTGTTTCCAATTTATATCCTCATCCCCATTTGTTCTTTTCTTATAATAACTACCTTTTTTTGATATAGAAGATTGTTTAATAGGTTTTACATTGTTTTTGAGTATTAAGTTTATAGATTTTAATAATAATGAAGGGATTTTCTTGTTTGCTAAATTTAATAGAGATTTAAAATCATCTTTTTTTTTTATTGGATACTTTTTCTGAACTATAATATCACCCTGGTCAATTTTTTCATTCACATAATGCACCGTGATTCCAAATGATTTTTCACCATTAATAATTGCCCAATTAATTGGTGATCTTCCTCGATAGTAAGGAAGGGCACCACAATGGCAATTAATGATTCCTAAATCAAAACTTTCAATGATTTTTTTTTTAAAAATTTGATCGTACGAGACAGAAATTAACAAATCTGAATTATAGTTTTTAATTTTATTAATGTTATTTTGCATATTAATATTTTTAAAATTAAAACAACTTATTTTTGATTTATTAGCTAATTTTAATAATTTGCTATCTGGTTTTTTTGCCCTAAGACAGAAAAAGTCTATTTCTATAAATTTATTTTTTAATAATTTTTTTGCACTATTAAAGGCCCATTGACCATCTCCAAAAAAACCAATTTTTATTTTTTTAACCATAATGAAGGGCTACTTGGAAGATTAATAATTCTATTTTCTAAATTGGATGCAATTTTTAAATTCATTTTTGGATATTTTTTTAAATATATATTTGTATTTAATAGTCTCCATACCGGTCTAGTTCCATAACCAATTTTATTTGTTTCTTTTAAAATCATATTTAAAAACTTTTTATTTGATTTTTTAAGCTTCAATGATTGAAGCCAATAATTACTTAGTGAGTTTTTTGGCTCTTCAACTATTTCAATATCTTTAATATCTTTAAACGAATTGCTATATGCTTTAAATAATTTTCTCTTTGCATTCAAAAATCTTTTTATTTTTCTTAACTGAGCTATCCCTATTTGGGCATTTATACTTGGCATTCTATAGTTAAAGCCCATACCACTATATTTATATTCCCATTTTTCACCTATCCTAGATATTTTGTATAGGTGATTTATTTTTAAGGCTAATTTTTTTGAATTAGTTAAAATTGCTCCCCCGCCTCCTGTTGTTATTATCTTATTACCGTTAAAACTTAAAACACCTAAGCTTCCAAATGTTCCGACATGCTTATTCTTATAATAACTACCTAAACCCTCCGCTGCATCTTCTATTAAAATTATCTTAAAATGTTTACACAATTTTTTAATTTCTTGAATGTTGCAAGGGTGGCCAAAAATATGTGTTGCTACTAATGCTTTAATTATTTTATTTGTTTTTTTATTGATACAATTATTATTTTTTATAATTGTATTTTTTTTCAAATATTTTTCCAATTTTACTACATCAGGACCAAGGGTGTTTTCTTCAACTTCTATGAAATGTGGCGTACCACCCAAATAAAGTGTTGCGTTTGCACTAGCGATATAGTTTAAGGCAGGTATTAAAACTTCTGTATTTTCTTTTATTCCTGATACAAATAAACATAAATGTAAAGCTGACGTACCATTAATTAAGGCAAAACTATATTTTGCTCCTGTAAATTCTTTAATTTTACTCTCAAAAATTTCTGTTTCTTTTCCATATGTTGAAACTGAATTTGAATTTATTGATTTATTAATTAAATTTAATTCACTCTTATCAAAATATGGTTCATGTAAAACACATTTTTTTTTTCCAGCGACTTGCTTAATGGCCAATATTATTTTGTGTAAATTTTTATGTATCATTTTTTTTAATTAATAAATTCACAATTTTAAAATCATCTAAACTATCAATATCTATTGATCTGATAAATGGCATTTCATAAATGCAAGTTTTTGAGTTGAATATAGTTTTTTTTTCGACTAGTGTTTTTCTTTTCCAAATATAAATAGATGCATTTAAATCATATGTTTTTGGTGTGTCTTGTCTTCTAAGTATATTATTATTCTCTTTAATTAATCTAATTTTTGAATTTCTATTTTCGACCATATTAAAGTAAGGACTTTTTTTTGAATTATTTACTGAAAATAAATTGTCTGCATCTCTTTTTTTAAATAATGCTAGGGATTTTTTAATGTCATTTATATTTCTGAGTGGCGAGGTAACATCTAGGTCAATTACATAATGGAACACCTTGTTCAATTTTTTTTCTGTATTAAGCAAAGCATGTTTGATAGCTGGTAATTTTCCAGATCTATCAGAAGCAAGTTTTTTGGGCCTTAAAATTAAATTTTTTATATTATAATATTTCGCTGTATTCAAAATTTTTTGGGAGTCACTTGAAACAACAATCTCATCAAAAATTTTTGATTTTTTAGCTTGATTGACTGTATAAAACATTAAGGGCTTTCCGTTTAAAAGTTTTAAGTTTTTATTGACCAAACCTTTTGAATTTCCTCTCATACAAATAGTACATAAAATTTTTTTCATTTAATCATTTCATTTTTTTTTAAATTTTTTTTTGTATATTTATTGACAACTTTCCTTATTAACATTGGAGATAATCCAGTCCCTGGTCTTTTTGCAGTTAGCATATTTTCTTTTATTATTTGATTTTTTTTAATATCGTTCTTTACAACAATACTTTTTCGCACAGATTTCATATTTGAATATTCACATAATTGAGCTTTTTTAATATTTGACCCTAGCATTATGCTTGTTTTTTTTAACTCGTTTACTAATTTTTTAAGTTCTTTTGGATTTAAAGATGAAGAATGATCAGGTCCATACATAGTTTTATCTAAAGTAAAATGTTTCTCTATAATTTTCGCACCTGCGGCAAGGGATATTTTTGATGCTTCTATACCCTCGGTATGATCAGAGAACCCAACGGTCAATTCAAATTGATCATTTAAAGTTTGTATACAATTTAGATTAATATATTTATCTTTTGTGGGATAATCAGTTACACAATGCAATAAGAATATTTTTTTTTTTATGATAAGGTGATTTTTTTTATTTTTAATGTAAATCTTATTTTTTTTAATCCCATATACCTCATTTTTTGCAATTAGATTAATTGCATTTTTAATTTCAGAAATGTTACTCATCCCCGTTGAAAGGATGATTTTGTATTTTTTTAAGTTAAGTTTTTTTAATAAAAAGTAATTTGTGATTTCTCCGGACGGTATTTTTAAAAAACTACTCTTAATCTTTTTTTCAAAAAAGTTGAGACTATCTTCATCAAAGACTGATACAAGAAAATCAATTTTATTCTTTTTTGCAATCTTTTTTAATTTTATATATTCAGTGTCTTTTAATTGTAAAGATTGTAACATTTTGTGCTGGGAGGTATTTTTTTTTAAATTTTTAATTTGATATTTTGCCATCTTTGTATTTTTTAACACTAAATTATCAGCACTGAATATTTGAAATTTAATAGCATCTGCTCGTGCTGCAGCTGCTTGTTCAATTAGATTTTTTGCTAATTTAAAACTTCCATTGTGATTTACTCCCGCTTCAGCAATTAAATAAAAATTTTTTGTTGAATTATAAATCATAGATTTCTTATTTATTGATGTTCAGATTATTTATCTTTTGTTTCAATTTCTTTTTTTAATTGTTCGTACTCCTCCATTTTTTTTTTCATAAAATTTAGAGTTAAGCGAGCTTTGGTATTTATGCCTTTTGGAGTTAAAATATAAAAATAGTTATTTTTCGATTTTGGGTTAAATCTATTTTTATTTTTACTGAAATTTTGAATTTTTATAAGACCTTTTTTCTTGAGAGATTTTAAACAGTAATTAAGTTTACCTAAACTAAGATCTAAATTTTTTGCCAGTTCTCTTTGGGCAATATTTGGATTTTTGTTTAATGACCTTAAAATATTTAGCTTTTCGTCTGTATCTTTCATAATCGTTCAATAATTGAACGATATTATATTTTAAACAATATGTAAACTTTTAGTTTTCTATAAAAATATATGTTTATATAAGTTTTTTAATATTTGAACTTAAGATCATTAAATTTTTTAATTTCTAATTTTTTTTTGAAAATATCATTTTTTAAAATTTTAATTAGATTTTGTCTTGTATTTTTTTTATAGTAAACATTCTGAAAATTTTTTTTTTTAATTTTTAAAATTTTATCTAAACTTGAATGAATACCTTTTTGGCTCAAAGGACACCCGAAAACACTTTTTGAAAATATTCTGCCCTCCTGTCTAGTTCCTACGTTCAAAGTTATAGTATTAGCAGAAGGAGCCTCGATTATTCCACTTGATGAATTTCCAATAACTATGTCAACATTGTTTAAAAAGTTAAAATACATTGAAGATCCCATTGATTTATAAATCTTTGAATTTCTATTTGCATATTTATATTTTTGAATTTGTTTTATAAAATATGCTCCAAACGTATCATTATTATTGTAAGTAAATATATAGTAAATGTTTTTATATTTCTTTAATGATGATAAAAATGTATGTATTTGGATTTTATAATCAGTTTTACTTTGTGTTTCAGGATGAAAAGTTACTAATGCTAATTTGTAATTTTCGGGTAATTTAAATTTATTTAAAAAGTTTTTTTTGCTGTCTTTTTTGCTCTCTATAAAGTTTTGCACACCTAAAGAGCCTATATTAAATATTTGTTTTCTATTTTCTCCAAGTTGAATTAATCTTTTTAAATGAGATTGATGCGATACAAAGTGATAATTTGACATTTTTGTTATGCAATGGCGAATGTTATCATCAAATGATCCTGATGTAACTTCTCCACCATGAATATGAATTATTTTTATATTTAAAAAATAACATGCTATTGCAAAAGAGAAGGTTTCAAATCTATCTCCTAATAACAATACATAATCCGGACTATATTTTTTTAAAACTTTACCATATTTATTAATTGACTTTGAAATAAAATTTACAATATCAATATCTCGTGTATTTTGTATTTTAAGGGAAATTTTATGGCTGACTTTAATTCTATCCTTTATTATTTCTTGAATAGAGTAACCATATTTTTTTGAAAAATGCGAACCTCCCACAACTAATTTTGTAACTATATTTTTTTCTTTTTTTAAATCTATAACCAAATTTTTAAGAATTCCATAATCTGCTCTACTTCCAGTAAAAATAAATAAATTTTTTTTCATAATTAAAAATATCTTTTTTTGATTATCCTAATAATTTTATTTGACCCATGCTCCTCGAGGTTACTTGATGAATATTTTTGTAAATATTTATCATAATTTTTCAAATTTTTTTTCAGCTCCAAAGATAATTTTTTTTTATCTATATTATTTTTTTTAAATATGTTTATTTTTTTCAATCCAGCTCTATCAGCATATAAATCTGAGTTATATCTCTTACCACCAAAAAATAACTTTGACTGAATTGTTATAATTCTCTTTTTAAGCTTTATAGCCTGTAATATGGCACTGGAGTCGAAAGATACCACTAAAAAGGAGTCTTTTAATAATTGATTAGTTTTAAATTTAATAACTTTAAAATTCTTAAATCTCTTTTCAGTTTTTTTTTGGTTATAGTGTGGATGGATAGATATTATTACCTGTTTATTATAAATTTTTTTAAGCTTAATCAATAATTGGTTTAATCTTAAATAATGTTCATCAATCAGTTTATTGTTTAACTCTCCTACAACCTTTATTTCTCTATATTCAGGATCTTGATCTAATAAAACTATATATTTTTCTTTTAAATTCTTTTTTTCTTTTTCAATATCATCAAAAATTTTACTTTTAACAAGTATAAGCTCTTTATAGTATGGAGGGAATATCTTAGAAAAAAAATTATTTTTATTGGTATTAAATCCTTTGTAAATTTTAGTATTACTAATAAATCTTATATCTATTTGTTTAAATATACCTAGAGATACTAATGCTCTAGTTAACCATCTTGAAAAAAGTTTGGTAAAAAAATACTTAATTATGTTCAGATTATATCTGTGCCATTCATAAATTGTTGCTTGTAAGTTGCCAATATGACCAGGTAAAATTTGGGCGACATCATATTTTCTTAAATAAAAAAGTATTCCATAAGTTTCAAATGTTCTGCCAATGTTATTTATTACCAGAGGATTTTTATCTTTTAAAAAAAATTCTAATTCCTTAAAACTTTTAGGATTAAAAAACTTTATTTTTTTTGGATATCCTAGATATGCTTTTTTACTTATCTTTTTTTTTACAGAATACTTTTCAGGGAAGATTTTTAAGTGATCACTGTTCATAAAATATATATTTTTGAAATTTTTACAGATTAATTTAATAAAGTTTTTTTGAAAGTTTAAATAAGAATCTAATCCAGAAAATGATATTAAAAAAATTATTTCTTTTTTTGTCATTAAGAAATTTTCTAAACTTTATATATTATATAAATTTGATTTAAATTTTTTCAAATTTTCTGGTTTTTTATACCAATTAATAGTTTTTTCTAAACCGGTTATTAAACCGTCTTTAGATTTATGCTTAGGTTCCCAATTCAAAAGTTTTTTTGCTTTTATATTTGATGCACACAATCTTTGTACCTCAGTTTTTTTATTTCTTACTCTAACTTTATCAATTTGAACTCTTTTTTCACATCCTATAATTTTACTTATAGCTTTCACTAATTCTTTTATTGATATTTGGTATCCACTTCCTATGTTGATTACTTCGCCTAAAATTTTTTTTGATTTAAGGCATGACATAAACCCATCTACAGTGTCAGAAATATAATTAAAATCTCTGGATATCTCTAGGTTTCCTAATTTAATAATATTAGTTTTGCTGTCTAACATTTGACAAATAATTGTTGGAATTATTGCCCTCAAAGATTGTCTGGGTCCATAAGTGTTAAATGGTCGAATTATAGAAATAGGTGTATTAAAAGATTTATAATATGAAAGCGCAAGCTGATCTGATCCTGCTTTACTTGCAGCATATGGAGATTGAGCATTTATTGGATGCTTCTCATCTATTGGAATATACTTTGCAGACCCATAAACTTCACTAGTTGAAGTATGAATAATCTTTTTAATGTTTTGATGTTTTGATGCATTCATTATATTCATAATGCCTCTAATGTTTGTGTCTATATAACTACTTGGTGCTTTATAAGAATAAGGAATACCAATAAGTGAAGCTAAATTGTAAATAAAATTACAGTTTTTCATTGAACCTTTAACGCACTCATAATCTCTGATATCTCCTGTAACGACCTCTAGTTCTTTGATAATTTTTTTATCTATGTGATCAAGCCAACCCCAGCTATTATGTGAATTATAATATACCAGAACTTTGACCTTAAATCCTTTTACAACTAAATTTTCAACTAAATGAGAGCCGATAAAACCATCTGCTCCTGTCACTAATATTTTTTCTGACATATAAATTAATACTTAAATAATATGAAATAAGGTATAAAACTTAAAAAAACAATAATAATTAATAACATTCTATAACAAAAGATGTCTAATAAAATTTTTTGGTGCAAAAGCTGTCTTAATATGTCCACAAGGCCCAGAATCTCATTTGATGAAAACGGAAATTGTAATGCATGTACTTGGGTAAAGGAAAAAAAAAAAATTAATTGGGACTTAAGAAAAAAAGAATTAATAGAATTGATAAAAAAAACAAAATCAGAATCCGTATATGACTGTATTATTCCAGTAAGTGGTGGCAAAGATGGGACATATGTTACAGATGAATTAAAAAATGAATATTCATTAAATCCATTATGTGTAACTATTAGACCAGCGTTAGAGTTAGATATTGGGAAAAAAAATTTAGAAAATTTTTTAAGTGCTGGTATTGAACATGTGCATGTAACTCCTGACTTAAATGTTATGTCTAAATTAGATAGACTAGGTTTTTTAAATTATGGACAGGGATATTATGGCTGGATGACTGCTGTACATACTGTACCAATCAAAATTGCTCAATTACTTGGAATTAAATTATTGATGTATGGGGAAGATGGTGAAGTGGAATATGGTGGAACTACAAAATTTAAATATGATCCTGTGTATGGCGTTGATCATCAAAAAAAAGTTTTTTTAAACAATACCTATGATGAAGTTATCAGGTCTTCAAATTTAGATGAAAAAAATCTATTTTGGTTTACTTTTCCAACTAAGAATACGGAGAATATAAAAATAACTCATTATAGTTATTTTAAAAATTGGGATCCTTATGAAAATTATCTCAGAGCTAAAGAAAAATATAATTTACAAGATTTCGAGGACACAAATACCGGAACATTTACTAACTTTGCTCATAACGATCAAGCACTCTCATCTCTACATTATTATCTGATGTATATAAAGTTTGGCTTTGGAAGAGCTACTCAAGACGCAGGTATTGAAATTAGAAGAGGCGCTATGTCAAGAGATCAAGCGATTAATTTAGTAAAGATTTACGACGGAATTTTTCCTGAAGAACATCTAAAATCTTACCTCAGTTACTTTAATATTAATGAAGCGACTTTTTTTGAAACAATTGATAAATTTGCTAATCAGGAATTATTTACTAAAAGTAATAAACTTTGGAAACCAAAGTTTGAAATAGAATAGTTTATGAAAAAAATTGCGATTATCGATTATGGTGCAGGAAATACTGCTTCCTTAATAAACGCAATTGAATATTTAAATTTTGAGCCAGTAATTTTAAAAAAACCTAATGGGCAAAATTTTTCTCATATAATATTGCCTGGTGTTGGTGCCTTTGGCAAATTATCAGAAAATTTAAAAAAGTTTGGTTTTGATGAATTTTTATTCGAAAATAAGAAAAAAGGTAATTTTATTCTTGGCATATGTGTGGGTATGCAATTGTTATTTAAAAGTAGCGATGAAGGAAAATTACAAAATGGATTAGGTTTTATAAATGGAAACTTTGAATTATTTAATATAAAAGATATAAAATTACCAATTCCTCATATTGGGTTTAATTGTGTCGAACATAATAATGGTATGATTTGGAATAATATAAAAAACAATTCAAGTTTTTACTTTATACATTCTTATAGAATAAAAAAAATTGAGGATAATTGTGAATTTGCCACTTCAAAATATGGTGAGGAATTCATATGTTATGTGGAAAAAGATAATATTTTTGGATCACAATTTCATCCAGAAAAAAGCCATAAAAATGGTCTTCAGTTCCTAAATAACTTTTTAAATTTAAATTGATTAACAAGAGAATAATATTTGGACTTTTGTATAGTAAAGGAGTTTTTTATTTAAGTAGAAACTTTAGATTACAAAAAGTTGGTGATATTAGCTGGATAGAGAAAAATTATAATTTTCACAAAACCTGTGAATATGTAGATGAACTAGCTTTTATACTAGTAACAAGAGATCCTGATAAGTCTGAAATTGATAATTTTTTTAAAGATGTAGACAAAGTTAGAAAAAAAGTATTTTCTCCAGTGGTTCTAGGTGGCGGTATAAGAGATATTAAACATGTAAAAAAATGTTTTGATAATGGAGCAGATAAAATTTTAATCAATTCAAAAATACTTGATCAAGAGTTTATAAATAATATTTCTGAAATTTATGGTAGCCAAGCAATATCTCTAGTAATTGATTATAAAGTTAATAACAATGGGTATGATTTATATTTAAATTGTGGGAGAGAAAAACAAAAAATTAGTATGAAAGATATTTTGAAAAAACTAAAAAAAACTAATTATGGTGAAATAATTTTGCACTCAATGGATAAAGATGGCACTGGAAATGGGTATGATTTAGAAATACTGCACAAATTCAATAACTTTCCTAATAAACCAATTTTATTAATGGGGGGAGCAGGCAAACCTGAACATATACTTGAGGCTCTAAAATTGGAGCGTATATCTGGCGTAGTAACAGCTAATATATTTAATTTTATTGGCAATGGCTTAAAGATTACGAGAGAAAATGCAATAAAGGAAGGAATCAAGGTTGTAAAATTAGTTTAAAATCAATTATATGAGATGCTTAAATTGTAATTAAATCATGATATTAATAAATAAGTTCCATCAACCAGTAATTAAAGAAAAAAAAATAATTAACTTAGAAAAGATATTTAAGTTAAATAAAAAAAATATTATATTACCTTTAGGTAGCTGTTTTCTTGATGAATTTTGTGTCCATTTAGAAAAAAATAAATTTAATATTTTTTATGATAGAACTAAACATAAAATTATCAAGGTTGATAGAAAGAGTAGAGAACAAGCTTTTCAATTTTTCTTTGGTAATTTTTATAATCCTCTTAATTTATTAAACAACCTTGAAAGAATAATAAACAAGACTTGGGCTTTTAAAGACAAAGATTATGTATTTAGTAAGGAATTTAATCACTACATAAACCTGTATTTAAAAACTAGGTTCAAAACTAAAAAACTCGATGAACTAAAAAAACATATAGAAAAAATTGATAAATATCTTTTTAATGAGATTAAAAATTCATCTATTATATTACTTTCTTTTGATAGTGGCGAAGTTTGGATAGATAAAAGCTCCAAAAAAGCATGGTACACGTTTTATGGAAATTTCTTTAATCAAAAAGTATATAAAAATCGTGCAACTCTAGTGTCTTTAAATTCAGAAAATATTAAAGTTATAATAAATAAAATAATCAAAATTTTAGGTAAATTTGGAAAAAAAAAGAAGTTTATTTTGATAGGTTCACCACATCCATTAATTTCATCATATAAAAAATTAGACCATCAATTATCTAACTGGTACGATAAAAGTAACTTTATATCAGCATATAACGATTTAAAGAGTAAAGATATTGCATATTTTCCTATAAACGAGATTTTACATAATTATAAAGAAAACGAAATTTACGAAGAAAATTTTTTTTACTTAAAACCTAAAACAAAGGTGAAAGTTTTATTGCCAAAATTCAAAAAAATGTTTTTTTAATTTTTTTTATTCAATAGTTTTTCAATTGAGGGAATTGAATTGAGCTTATTTAAGTTTTTCTGACCAATATTAATTTTGAATTTTTTTTCAAGATTGAACATTATTTTTAATGTTCCTAAACTATCCCATTTACTTATATCTTTAGATTTTGATTTTTTATTTATTTTTTTTTGACTAATCAAAAGAGATTTTGCAACTGTGGAAATAATATCTTTAGTTATAATTTTCTTTTTCATATTTATTTATTTCTTTTTGTATATGGGGAATTATACTTGAATTTAAAATAGTACTTAAATCTCCTAAGGTCTTATTAGTTTTGCTTTTTTCTAGCATGTTTCTTAACAATCTTCTTAAAATTTTTCCACTCCTAGTTTTTGGTATTTCGGGTATTTGAAAAATTTTTCTTGGCAAAGCGAAAGACCCAAAAAAATTCTCAATTGATTTCTCGATAACATTTTCATTAATTTTTTTTTTTGAAACTACAAATAAATAAAAAACGTTTCCTTCAATTTTATCATCCACAGATATAGCACAACACTCTACTAAATTATTATATTTCAAAACAACTGACTCAAGCTCTCCTGAGCCAATCCTATGTCCCCTAATATTAATTACATCATCGATTCTACCATGTATATAAATAGAGTTATTTTTTTTTGTAGCTAGATCAAACATTTTAAAGTTATTGTTTTTATCCCAATAATTATTCCATTCTTGTTTGTTTAATAACCTTGACATACATCCAGGCCATGGGGATTTAACTACAAATTCTTTTTTATTTTTTTTTTCAAGATTACTGATTTTAATATATTTAGTTATAACATTTCCTACAGATCCATGGGGAGATTTGATCTTGCTCTGATTATGTTTTGGAGAAGCAATTATACCTCCAGTTTCAGTCTGGAAATAAGTATTTACTATTGCTTTTTTTTCCAAATTAAATTTTTTTGAAAACCATTGACCAACTGAAGAAGCCAAAGGTTCACCCATTGATCCTAAGGTTTTTATATTATTATATTTTGAATTAATTTTTACATTTGCTGCTTTTAATAACCTTATTAAAGTCACAGGAAGGTAAAGTATTGTGGTTCCAGCATTCATTATTCTAAATAAATTTTTATTATCAAGAAGTAACAATGGGCTTTCTAATAAAATGGTACTTGATCCGCAAAGTAACGGTCCAAATAATGCGTAAGTATGTCCATTTATCCAACCTGCATCAGAAGCTGTTAAAACAATAGAATTTTTATTCATTCCAAACTGTTCTTTACATGTATATCTAGCATAAACTGAGTATCCTCCGTAACTATGAACTACACCTTTGGGAACTCCAGTTGATCCTGAGGTAAAAAGACAAAAAAAATCATCTTTGCTTTTTAGGTTTTTACTTTTGAATGATTTTATCTTTTTAAACGCAGAAAGTTTAGAAAATTTTAAACATTTTAAATTTTTAATTCTTAATTGATGAAAAAAATTTTTGTCTTGTCTAGATATAAATAAATCTGGTTTAAACAATTTTACTCTGTTTTTAATTGCATCTAAAGATAAGTCCTCAAAGATTACTGAAAAAAAAATATTCATTTTGCAGCAAGCAAGCATAGCTACTGCTGACTCAATTGAAGCCGAAGAATGAATAACAATTTTTTGTAATTTTTTTTTTTTATTTTTTTTCAAATAATAGATAAAATTATCAACTAAGGTATCAACCTCCTCATAAGAGTAACTTTTGAAAATATTATTTTTGGATAGAGTAAAAAGGAATTTTTTTTTTGGATAAAATATTAAATTATTTTCAATTAAATTTTTATAAAGATTGATTTTACCATCAGAAAACCAACTTTGAAAATTTTCGTTTTTAATTAAAATTTTTTTTGGGGGCTTGCTCCATTCTAATTTTTTTGCTTGAGTAGCCCAATAAGCTTTGAGGGATTTATTGAGTCTCATTCGAAAAGTTAAATACTCTCAAGCCCACCACCCCATCTTCTAGAATTATTTTCTGAAAATTCTGCAATTTCTTCAATTTTGTCTTTTTCATATTTTCTGAATAATTTCTTAATGTATACTCTAGATAAAGTTCTACTTATACCGTCAATCTTTGTACCAAATAAGCTATTATAGCTTTTTATTTGATTAAATTGATCACTATTTAATTTAAACTCAAATTTTCTGGAATAACTTAATTTATAATGATTTAAATTAAGGTCTTCTTCTTTAGATTGAATATTATTAAGAAAACTTGGTATATCGTAATTAAATAAGTCTGTTTTTACTTCTTTTAAAGAAAAAATATCTTCAACTTGACATTTCTTAAAAGAAATAAGCTCTTTTGTTAACTCCTCTATCCCAGGAATGTCTATTTTTTTTTCTTTAATAATTTCTATAGTTGATGTTTCAGCAATTGCCCCAATATTTTCAAGATCTTTAGTCAATGATCTACTTTTATATTTAAAAATCAAATTACTACCTAAATTTCCATTTATAAACTTTTGAATATTTTCTTTTTTATTAGTAAATTTTCTCAATTCATCAAAATCTTCCCATAATTCGTTCTCAGAGTCATTCAAAAAATCTGTTAATAGATTATTAAATTTTTCAAATTTTTTTTTAGTTGAGTTTACATAAATTTTATTAAGCCAATCCCAAATAGACACATCTAGTTTTCTCAATAATCCCATGATTTCCTCAAAAA
>MDTB01039675.1_pt1 | contig 15093 bp, 15 predicted proteins | sample 811161 | NCBI WGS metagenome assembly MDTB01 (sample SAMN05326650, study PRJNA326480) | marine metagenome | isolation source: seawater | place: Mediterranean Sea | collected 2009
TCTATGGTACCAAGTTATGCTACTGCTGGTGCTTTAGTATATGTAGCAATATTAATGCTTGGCGGAATGGAGCGACTTGATTGGTCTGATAATACTGAGTTATTGCCAGCGCTCATTATGATAATCATGATTCCCCTCACCTTTTCAATTGCAAATGGTATTGCCATTGGCTTTATATCCTATTTTGTTCTTAAAATTGCATCTCAAAAAGCCGAAGATCTGAGCAAAGGTTCATGGTTTCTATTTTTATTATTTATATCAAAGTTTGTTTTTCTATAAAAACTAAATAACTTAATTCTTAAGAATGAAACGTTTTTATTTGTTGGATTTAGCTAATTTTTCTATGTCAGAAATTGCAATAATATTTTTTCTTGACCTTGGGCTTTGTGGCAATTCTTTAAAAGAAAGGTTCAAATCTGTGATGTTAAATTTGATATCTAAATTTTTTAAAATATCAGCAATCTCATTATTAGATTCAATTAATTTCTCAAAACTTAAAAGCTGGACGTAATCTGGATTATGATTAGCTAATTTTTTCCAGAAACTATAATAAAGTCTGTAGTCCAATTTATATAAATAGTATGCATTCAAGGCATCTTGTTTGCTGTTAAACCATCCAACACGTATGCCCCAATTAAGTACAGAAACTATGGAAGAGTTTTCCTCTTTGTATATTACGATATGTTTGGTATCTCGTGGAAAATTACATAAAGCATTTACCTCATGAACATTTTCTGCAATCAATGAATTAAAATATTCAGCATAAATTTGTTCCGGTATATTTTCTTTAGATGAGTACCATCTAAAATGCTTATGCTGAGGCTTATTCCTTTTTTTATCAAATTCATTAATAACATCTACATCAAGATGTCTTAAGGCATGTAATAAAAAATTTGTACCGTTCCTTTGAAGACCATGATGTGCAATATATTTTTTTTTTTAAGAATCTTTTTGAGATAGTGTGATTAATTAATCTATAAAAATAGAAAAGCTTATTTAATATTTTTTTAGTTAATCTTGTCATTTCTTTACTAATGAGCTTAATCTTTTAAAGTTTTTTCTAACAGCGTATTTAATTTTAGACATTGTTTTAAAACTCATAAAACGACTAGTAATAAATAATATTAGTAAATTTAAAGGTTTAGATTGTCTGGAATGCTCGTTATATGATGAATTAATTAAGCTTGGTACTATAAATAAATTTTTACTTCCTTTTCTTTCGGTGTGGAAAAATACGTGTTCACATACTTCATTACCTTCTTTGTCCAGCCCCTCATAAATTCCTTCATCAAAAAAAATTCGTTTATATATGCCCAGGCCACCAAAAGCTGAATTAACTTTTATGGGTTTTGCATTTTTTGGTATCTTTATCATTTTTGAATAAACTGATATAAATCTTGATTTAAATTCACCGACACCATTCTTTTTTAGAAACTTTTCATGTTCAAAACAATCATAGGGCGACCATAATCTGTGTCTTAAAGCCCATATGTCGTAATAAGGCGCAGATTGATTAGCAAAACAAGCATCCCATTTTTCGTCTAAGTTCCAACATTGCTCAACAGAGTGAGGTTTAAGATTGGTGTTAGCGCCATCAAGGTCGGCAACAACAACATAATCTATTTTCTTATAAGTTGGATTACATCTAATTTGCCTAAGGTATTCATTTCTACAAGAAGCAATACGCTCAGTCCTTGACGAGTATCTTGACTCTAACTTGCCGAGGCTCAAGTAATCTAAATTAAAATTCTCTTTTAGTTTTTCAAGTGTCTTCAGAGTTTCGTCAGTACTATCTGATTCAATAATTAGCCATTGGACAGAGTTTGAATTAGAAAAAGCATTATTAATTTTCGTAACATCATTCTTTAAATATGCCTGACAGTTCCTAGCCAGCCCTACAACTAAAAAATTTGCTTCACTAAAGTCAATCATGTTTTACTCAATCAAAAAAATTTTAACCAAAGTGTATTTCAAACATAAAATTCATCAGTAAGCCTTAATAAGATTTTAAGCCCTAATAGTAAAATGTATGAACAAATAAAGGAAAGCAAAGAAAACAGAAATATATTTCTATTTTCATAATCTTCAGCAAGCATTGGTTCAGCAATAATTTTTATATTATTAGATGATGCAAAAGAGCCAATAGAATCTTCGTAAATTTGAGATAATACTTTTTTGGATGCATCAACATTTAGTTTATTTAACTCAAATAAAGGAAATAGGTCTGATTCCAACAATTGAGATTTGCTGTGAGAGTCAAGGTTTTCAGAACAAAATTGTTTAAAATCTAGGGCTTTCCTTAACAATAATTCATTTGCACTAGTTGCTTCATTGGGAATTTTTGAATCATCTTCAAAAAAAATAGCATCATTATTTAAGACGTCTGAATTAATAAAATATAAATCACATATTCTATTAGTTTTAGAATTAAATGAACTTAGTCTTGCAGTTCTATTGAGATAGTTTACTACCATATTTATTAACTCTAAATTAAGTTTTAAAGAATCTTCTTTCTTAAAAGCATATGTATTTATATTAACTGCATTTGAATCTGTATCAATTTTAATATCAATTATAGATTGTAAATATTCATGAAAGGTTATATTGCCTTTATATCTGGAAAAATATGAAATATCATCATTAGCAAAGATCTTTTTAATATCTAAAGTATTTTGAAGCGATCTACTTGCCTCTTCAGATTCAAGAAATAATTTGATTTTAAAAGATTCTGAGGAGCCCCCACTACTGACAAAATTATTTAAAAATGAGTTAGAAACTAGTGACTCATCTTCAATACTTACATCAATAATCGATGATGATTTATATTTAGGTGTGACGAATAAGGTTAAGAAAATTATTGTTCCTAATACAGCTAAAAAAGAAAAATTTAGGATAGAAATACTTTTCATAAAATTTATAAGCGATAGAATTTGAAGTTTAAATTTTTGCATAAATATGTTAGTTGGTTATAGCATCAGAAAATATTTCAAAATTTTTGTATATTTCATAATTATTATCAGATATATGAACAAAAACATCAAAGAGTTGCCTGATTTGTTGTAGCTGTTTTATATTAGTGCTCAAGAAAAAAATCTCTTTATTTTCAATAAATGATTCCGAATCCGGATCAAGACCATTTAACACATTGAAAAAATTATTTTTTTCTATTAATAGATCTTTATTTGTAAAGAGATATAACAATATCTCATATTTAAACCATATATCAGGGCCTATTTCTTCAAAATTATTATTTTTTAATACCCCGAACTGTTCTTTTAATGAGTATTCAGATACAAAAGACTCTAAAGATATATTTGCGAGGGTTGAATAAAATCTAATATTTTGAAATAACGATAATTTTTTTTGAAAGTAATTGTTGGTAAGTATATCTTCTTTGCTAACTTTTTTTATGCCAGTCTTATTAGTAATAACTTTTATAACTTCTTTAAAATCAGTTTTTTTATTGTTGCTATAAATTAAAGTATTAATTTTTTTGGGAATGCCATAGTCTTCTATCATTTTGTTCAATATAGTTATTATTGATTGATTGGGCATTTATCTTATCCTTGATTTCTATGAGTAAACCAAAGAAAAATTGGGCTAATAATTAAAAAAAATAATAAAAACATTAGTGGATAGTTCATATCGACGTAGTCGTAAGTGATTCCTGTGGTGGCTGATTTAATCCACTCATTGATGTGAGCCAGTGGGTTATACAAAAAAATATTTCTAATAGGCTCAGGCAATCTTGGTAAGGGTATAATCACTGATGAAGTAAGAAAAACAGCTTGTAAAAAATAATTATGCACTTCAGATAGAAAGGTATTATTTTTAAAGACTGAATTTAATACAACCCCATAAAAAAAACCAAGGGAACATATAATTAGACATCCACAAATAAGATGATAATAAGCTAGTTCAAAATCAAATATATTTAAAATCAATATCAATAAAAAAAATCTTGCTAAAAGTAAATAAAATTCAGACATATAACATGCCAATATCGTGTTAACAATATTAATTTCTTTTTTATTCTTTAATACTGGATCGAGTTGAAAATTAATGATGTGTGAAACTAGTCTATTGAAGCCAATTGAAAACAATAAAAGAAAAACAAAATATGATAAATCATAACCTCCACCCCTTATACCTACACTGAACAATAAAGCCCATCCAGCCACAATTATTAAAGGATTAAAGCTGCTCCATATAATACCCCAATTAAGATTCATTCTATCAGATTTAAAAGCCTTGCCTGAATTAGGTTTAAGTATATAAAAAGCAGTTAATTCAATAATTATTTCTTGGAATCTATGTGTGCTTCTTTGCAAATTTATCATTTCTTAAAAAACTGTTAATATGAGTTTATCTTAACGCTTTTTAGCAACTATGCTATACGAGATAAGTTTTTTTTAAGGGTCTAAATAAATGCTAGCAATTTTATTATGTACATTGAATGGTGAAGATTTTATTTTAGATCAGCTTAAATCTATAAAAAACCAAACTTATAAAGATTTTGATATATATGTTAAAGATAACTTTTCAAAAGATAATACAAAACAGATAATTGATGATTTTAAATCAGCAAATCCAGAAATAAATATTTACCATCTGCAAGGTGATGAAAAGCATTTTGCCAATAGTTACATAGAAGGACTTCATCAAATAAATAAAGACTATCTTTTCTATGCTTTTTGTGATCAAGATGATATTTGGGAAAATTATCATCTTGAAAGATCTATAAAATATTTGGAAAAAAATAATAATATGGCATCTGTTTATTGCTCTAGAACAAAATTAATAGATGACAAAAGTAAAATAATTGGGAAATCATTACTTTTTAAAAAACCTGCAAGCTTTCATAATGCCTTAGTTCAATCTATAGCAGGTGCAAATACAATGGTATTTAATAATAAGGCCTTAAATATACTAAAAGAAATAGATCTAAATAAGCATGTTATAAGCCATGATTGGCTTCTATATATATTGGTCACTGCAAACGATGGTAATTTCTACTATGATATTGAGCCCTCTGTGAGATATAGACAACATGATAATAATTTAATTGGTTCAAATTTGGGTCTAGTAAACTCATTTAAAAGAGTAATATTAATGTTTAAAGGTCAATTTAGACTATACAATCTTCATAACATTGAACATTTGGATAACTTTAAACATATAAGCAATAAGAATATTAAAGTACTCTCTAATTATAAAAAAAGTGTTTTTTGTAAAAAATATAAAAGACCTTATTATCTAATTAAATCAAAAGCTTATAGACAGTCTATTCTCGGTAACATTGCATTATTTTTCAGTGTCTTTTTTGATTAAAATAAAATTAAATAAATTCAAAATATGAGGAATTATAAAAATATACTAGTCACTGGAGGTAGCGGATTTATTGGATCGAATTTTATTGATTTGTTACTTAATAAGTCTATCTACTTTCAAGATGATGTGAAGATTATCAACATCGATAAACTTACTTATGCAGGATCAAGAAAAAATAATAAAAATTATGAAAACGATCCTAGGTATAAATTTATAGAAGGAGACATTCTTGATGAAAAGCTAATATCATCAATATTAGAGAGTTTCGATATAGAAGTTGTTATTAATTTTGCTGCCGAGAGTCATGTTGATAATTCTATTAAGGCACCAAATGCATTTATTCAAACTAATATCTTAGGCACTTATAATCTTTTAAAATGCTTAAATGAACATAACATGAAGTTTAGTTTGAACTCTACTTTTTTGCATGTAAGTACTGATGAGGTATTTGGGTCCTTAAATAAAAACGATCCAAGTTTTACCGAAAATAATCCATATAAACCTAATAGTCCCTATTCAGCTAGCAAGGCATCATCTGATCATTTGGTTAGGGCATGGTTTGAAACATACCAATTACCAATTTTAATTACAAATTGCTCAAATAATTATGGGCCTAATCAGAATAATGAAAAACTTATTCCAAAAATTATTCAAAATGCAATTTATAAAAACATAATTCCAATTTATGGTAATGGGCTAAATATCAGGGATTGGTTGTATGTTGAAGATCATTGTAGAGCTTTGATAGAAGTTCTATTAAAAGGAAAATTTGGTGAAACATACAATATTGGAGGTTTAAATGAGATAACTAATATTGAAATAGCTAATAAAATATGTGACATTATTGAAGCAATCTATCCTTTCAATAAAAACACCAACTCTGATGATAATAAAAATTATATGGAATACAAAAGTTTAATTAGCTTTGTTCAGGATAGGCCTGGGCATGATTTTAGGTACTCAATTAATCAAACTAAAATAAAAGAAGAATTAGATTGGGAACCAATTGAAACATTTAATTCAGGTCTTAAAAAAACAGTTCAGTGGTATTTAGAAAAATTTTTAAGCAATGATAAATAGAATAGCTATATTGGGGTCTTCAGGTCAGCTAGGAAAAGAATTTAAACACAATCATTCTTTCAATACTCAATTTCAAACTTATTACTTTTCAAAAAAGGATTGTAATGTTTTAGATAGTACTAAAATGCAAAAAAACTTAAAGCAGTTAAAGCCTGATGTTGTTATTAATTGCACGGCATATACGAATGTCGATGGGGCTGAGAAAGATAAGGAACTTGCAAACAGAATCAACAATCTTGCTGTTGAAAATTTAGCAGTGTTATCAAATGAACTTGATTTTATTCTTATTCACTTCTCAACTGATTATGTTTTTAGTAAGCCATTGGGTCGCCCCTTTAAAGAAACTGATAATAAAAACCCTTGCAATTATTATGGCTTTACTAAACATATCGGTGAAGAAAAAATTATCAATATTTCAAAAAAATATTTTATTTTTAGAGTAAGTTGGCTTTATGGTATTTTTGGAGACAATTTTCCCAAAAAAATCATTCATCATACAAAAAACAAAATAAAACTAGATGTAGTTATGGATCAAATAGGAGTTCCAACTTCAACATTGTTTGTAGTTGATCTTGTTAAATATATTTTAAATAATTCTGAATATTACAATTCTATTGGTTTATATAATATGGTTCCCATGGGAGAATGTTCCTGGTATGAGATGGCAAATATAATTTTAGAAAAATTTAAATTACATAAAAATTGTGTTTGTAAAGAAATAAACCCTGTTAACTCAAAAAAATTTAGAACTTTGGCTAGGAGACCTTCTTACTCTGTCTTATGTAATCAATCTTTGATTGCAAATTTTAATATTTCTCCTAATATGTGGGATTACTACTTTGATAATTTTTTGAACTCTATCGAATATAGAAATCCTTAATTCTAAAAAAAATAACAATTAAAATACTCTTTGTAATTTACGTTAAAAAAAAACACATTTTGTATTTTTAATTTTTTTAGCCTGTATAATAAGGTTTCAAATTTGAATATTAAAAGTTTATGTTTAATAGAAAGGGTATAATTTTAGCTGGGGGGACTGGTTCAAGGCTTTATCCATCTACAATTAGTATATCAAAACAAATAATACCTATATATGATAAGCCAATGATATATTATCCATTAAGTACTTTAATGCTTTCTGGAATTAAAGATATCCTCATTATTTCTAATCCTAATGATATTACAAGCTTTCAAAAATTACTAAATGATGGTTCTAGGTTTGGAATCAACATAAAATATGAAGTACAAGAAAGCCCAAATGGTATTGCAGAGGCATTTATTATTGGGAAAGATTTTATAGATAATCATCCCTCATGTTTGATTTTAGGAGATAACATTTTTCATGGAGCTAATTTGTCAAAACTATTGAAAAAAGCAGCAAGGGATGAGGATAACTCTACAATTTTTTTATACCATGTTGCAGACCCTGAGAGATTTGGAATTGCTGAAATTGATGAGCAAAATAATCTACAATCTATTACTGAGAAACCAACTAATCCAATTTCGAACTATGCCATAACAGGTCTTTATTATTATGATGCTCATGCCACATCATTTGCTGAAAAACTAACACCCTCCATAAGAGGAGAGTTAGAAATAACTGATATTAATAATATGTATCTTAAAAATGGCAACTTAAATGCGATTAAATTATCTCAAGGTTACTCATGGCATGATACTGGAACGCCAGAGTCACTTATAGAAGCATCAAACTTAATTTATACAATTGAAAAAAGGCAAGGTCTAAAAATTTGCTGCCCCGAAGAAATAGCTTTAAATCAAAAATGGATTTCACGAGAGTTTTTACATTCATGTATTAAAAATAAAAACTCATACACTGATTATCTAATGCGGCTATAAATATGAAAATTATCAAAACAAAACTAAAAGGAGTTTTACTGATCAGGCCTTCAAAGTTTCATGATGAGCGTGGTTTCTTTTATGAACATTATAATAAAAAATATTTTGAAAAAGCAGTAGGTAAAAAAATTAATTTTGTGCAAGATAACTTCTCTGTATCATATAAAGGAGTTTTCAGAGGTATTCATTATCAAAAAAGCCCAAAAGAACAGGGTAAACTAGTATCAGTATTGCATGGAAGCGCTGTTGATTATGTTGTAGATCTAAGAAAAGAGTCGGACACATATTTAAAATGGGAAAAATTTACACTTTCGGATAATAATAATGCTCAACTCTGGATTCCAGAGGGTTTTGGTCATGCATTTTTAGCAACATCAGATATCGTTCATTTCTTCTATAAAGTTACAAATTTTTATGATAAAAAATCTGAAAGATGCATTAGATGGGATGATCCTAAAATCGGACTAAAGCTTGGAAATAAATCTGAAATCATAATAAGTGAAAAAGACCAACACGGAAATTTTTTATGAATACAAAATATATAGTTAATCAAAATAATCTATCTGAAAAATTGGTTGAATCTATTAATTCTTTCAATAATAGTTCTGACTTAAATATTAAATCTGATCTTAGTTCCTTAAAATCGATAACTAGTGACATAAAATACATTGAAAGTCTTGAGCCGAATTCAAATGTTTTAATTCCAGTTTTTTTTAGAAAAAATATTAATGGTAATTACTTTGTATCTGAGAATGAAATAAAAACTTTGATTGATGAACTTTCAGATAAATTTTTATTATCAGATATTAATATATTATTTAGCATATCACATGAAGAAGACCATATCAGTCTTAAACTAATAAATGATTATCTCTCTAATCGGGATTGCATAAATAATTTTTATTACAGAATGAATTCATGTTTGTTAACACAATCTAGTTTATTGTCAGTATTTTCTAACAAATTAATATCTCGTAAAGATTTTTTAGAATTCATTGCAATTTTTAAAAATATAACGCACAGCGGCAATGAAGATCCTAACTTTCATTTTTTAACTATAGAAAAATTAGACAGAATTGATCAGCAACTTGAAGTATTTAGAAATTTACCATTTTATTTTAGAACTAACTCTATATTTTTCAGACTTGTTAATCCTTTTTTCCAGCTATTCAATAAAACCAAAAATAAATTAAAGCATCAATCAACAAGAGCAAAGTCAAAATTTGTAAGTTTTATTTATAAAAAAACAAACACAGATATATTAGGTTTAGGTTTGAACAAATTTTTTAAGATTGTTGGTAAAAAGATAAGTAAACAACAAATTACAATTGTAAAGGAAAAAGCTCCTTTGTTATCTATCATTATTCCTGTTTATGGAAAACTAGAGTATCTAAAGAGATGCCTATACTCTATTGGGCTTGCTCAAAGCAATGTTAAGTATGAAGTAATTATTGTTGATGATTGTGGCCCTGAAAAAGTTATTGACGAATTAAAAAATCTTACTGCAAGCATAACTATACATACAAATTCTGAAAATATTGGTTTTGGAAATTCATGCAACAAAGGCGCAGAACTAGCAAAAGGTAAGTTTTTATGTTTCTTAAATTCAGACACTATCGTTACAGATAACTGGAGTGATCATCTTATTAATTCTTTTTCACTTGCAGATAATGTTGGCATTGCTGGTTCAAAGTTGATATACGAGGATGGTTCAATCCAGGAAGCTGGAGGTATAGTTTTTTCAGATGGGGATGCTGCAAATATAGGCAATAAATTACAAGCTGATAATAGCTGGTATAAATACTATAAAGATGTCGACTATGTATCAGGAGCTGCTTTGTGTCTTCTAAAAGAAGATTTTAATCAATTAAGTGGTTTTGATAGAATATTTAGTCCCGCCTATTATGAAGATACTTCATTATGCTTAGATGTCAGACATAAGCTTAATAAAAGAGTTGTTGTTAATCCGATGTCAATAGTCATCCACCATGAGGGTGCAACTAATGGAAAAACTGTTAATAAAGGTTTTAAAAAATACTTAACTGTAAATAAAGAAAAATTCAAAGAGAAGCATTCTTTAGATCTAGCTAATTATAGTAAAGACTATACTAATTTATGGTGGGAAAGAGATAAATATATTAAAGGAAATATATTGATAATAGACCAATGCATTCCAACACCCAATGAAGACTCAGGCTCTAAAGATATGGATAATATAATCAATGCTCTTTTACAACAAAATTATAGGCCACACTTTTTTGCGTTGAGCAACAGGTCAGAAACTCCAGGCACTTACTCATATTATGAAAAAGGTGTTCATTGTATATTCGGTTCAGAAAACATCAATTTTAATGATTTTTATGAAAAATATAATTCTCTTTTCTCACTTGTAATAATTTCTCGGGTACACAGCTATAAAGAAGTTTATCAAACTATAGAAAAGTACAATCCAAAATTAAAAACCATATTTTATACTGTAGATCTTCACCATGTAAGAATGGAAACAGAATATGAAGAAACAAAAATTCTAAATACATATAAACAAGCTCAAAAAACAAAATTAATTGAACTGGAGGCAATCAACAATTGTACTAAAACTGTTGTACTTTCAAAAAAAGAGAAAGAATATCTTCAAAATGAGTGTCAAATTCCTTCAGATAAATTAATTACTTGGCCGCTAATTAGATCAGAGTTTGAAACTATCACAAAATATAAAAAATCCGAAGATGCAAAAGATATTATATTTATTGGTGGTTATCGGCATGCACCAAATATAGAGGCTGTTAAATATATTGATAATGTACTCATGCCTAAGCTTATTCAAATATTTGAAAAAAATAATATAGAGTTTCCGGGTATTAAATTATATGGATCAAATCCAAGCGCATACATAGAAAACCTTGATACAAATAATATTAAATATATGGGATATATTGAAAATGAAGCTGATGCCTTTGCTAAGGCAAAAATAAGTATTGCCCCTATACCATTTGGAGCAGGTTTAAAGGGTAAGACTCTTAGTTCTTTGATATATAAAACACCTATTATTGGATCGTCTTTTGCTTGTGAAGGTTTTGAGAGCTATCCAGATGTGCTTATAAACAGTTCTTTAGATCCATTAGAATTTTCTAGGAATGTATTTGAAACATATGTACGAGCAGATCTAATCAACAACTGGGATTTGGTCATAAATGATCTTGAAACAAAATACTCGTACAATTCATTTTTATCAAAAATGAAAAAAGATTTAGAGGATTTAAATTAAATAAATTGTTTACTTTGCTTTTTGTCTGAAAAGCTACTTTTTTTACATCTTTCTTTAAAACAAGATAGTTTTTTATCAAAATCCTGAGTATTTTCAATTTCTATATCAAGCATATGATTAGCCTTTTTATATAACCACAAATCAGTATCTATCGATGGATAAGCAAAGTTTGATAAATCTGGAATATTTTGTTTTTTAACCTTCGATGTTGTATTTGCTTTCGAGGGATAACTTAAATCAAGCTCAAAACCTCTTTTTTTCATTTTTTCTTCAAGAAGAACCATTGATTCATCAAATTTATCAACAACACCAAGAAAAAAAGAATCGCCAAAAAGAAAGTCAAAATCAAGATTTATTTCCCATCCTGATTGTGATGAGTTTGTCTGATTTTGTTTTGATAATAACTTAGCTTGGTAATTACTTATCTTTGAAGAATTATAATTTTTTATATATTCTCTAAATGAGCTATCTTCCTCTTTGATTATTCTTTGATATACCCATGCTGAAACTAGTCTGTCATATGGATGTCTTATTAATGAAAATTGAAAAATATTTGTATCTGACGGTGCTAAAAGATGAGAGCTTATTGCAGAATAGTCTTGTAACATCTTTTTTGGAATCTGGTCAAAAAAAAGGCGCGTCCCTCCATGTTTTGATTCAATAAGCAACAAGTCAGAAAAATTTCTTTCAAGAATATTCTCTAATGTAGTGCCTGCACATTTATAACCATGTATATGGATAATTTTCATAATGCTTCGAATTATATATAACTTAAGTTAAATATGTTAAAGAAAAATTTTTAAAATAATCTAAATAAATATGATCTATGATAACATTTTGTTAAATATAAATATTAAAAGTTATGCGTATTGCAATAATAGGCCATCATAATGAACTCTATCCAGGATTTAATGCATTAATGACAGATAATTTTGCTCTTGGTTTTGCAGAGCTTGGGTGCGAAGTTACAGTGTTTTTGCCTGAGACAGAACAAAAATCACAGATTGCTATTCTTCAAGAAAAAAATGTAGATTTAGATTGCCTATCAAGGCCACATCGATCAGTTGCCTATGAATTGTTAACAACCTCAAATTCAAAAATGGGAACTTTCGATGTTGGAGTTTGGCAAACATATTCACCAGAAGTATTAGAATTGTATTGGGAACCTTTTCGTAAGGCTTGTAAAATTACCACAAAAAATTTTCCAAGAATATTTTCAGGCGAAGAACAGAAAGATTTTGGAATACTTGCTGGCAGAGCAAATATGTTTGATATTATTGGAATGGCGCTAAGAGATGATTTCAATATAGCATCAAACTTATCTGAAGAATATGCAGAGCTTTCAGATAAACTCTTTCTTTATACTCCAAGGGGTTTTAATCCAGCATTGTTTGACGGTATCCCAAAACCTTTACATCCACACATTATCATTGAGGAAGGTGTAAATGCACAAAATGATGAGTTTGCCATGTTTAAGAAAGTTCTTCCAATTGTTAAAAATGTATTTCCAGAGACCAAGGTTATAGGAGCAAGAATAAATGACGAAAAAATTATAGATAGAAATTTACCTCTATTACCAGCCAAGAGATTTTACAGTGAATTCTTAGCTCAAGGTTGGGTATATTTCATGCCTGATGTTAATAATACAATGCAAGGGAAAAATCTTGTCATACAGCAAGATGGGAGCAAGAAATATCTCGGACTATATGAAAATCAAATTATTGAAGTACAGATGGGTGGAGGTTTGGTTGTCGGAGAAAGTAATGCACTACCAAAGGAACTTATTGCATCCAATAATATAGGACATAGATATCATGAAGATGCATCTCCAAACTCCATTGCAGATTTCATAATAGATGGTTTTAAAAATTTTGATAGTAGATCAGTTGAAGCAAAGAATTGGGCCCTGTCTCACCATAATATTCAATCAATGGTAAGACCAGTATTCGATCTAGCAAAACAAATTATTTAAATTAAAAAAATTTTTTCGTTTTAAGTATCTTATTTAGTTAGGTTAATCAAAAGTGAGTTTTGAATATCAATTCATGTCATCTCTATAAGAGGCAATATCTTTATCTAGCTCATTCATATCTAAATCAGATTTTGAAGGTACAATAAACATACATTGTCGACCACACTCTTTTGAACGATTGACATATTTCTCCACAAAGTGGTAATGAGAGCGGTTAATGTAATCATCAAAAAGTATCAATGTTCCTTCTTTTGCATATTTAACACTTGTCAGAAAACAGCAAACTCTAAACCTACCATCAACCAATACCATTTCCGGGGATTCTTTTTGCATCCAAATGTAATTAGTGTAATCTGGAAAATTGTTTTTCTTCTTATAACTTAAAGGTCGTCCCCATTCACCAACCTCACCCAAATCTGAATGATGAATATTAAGCCTATCTTTATTATTTTGGTTATCTTGTTTTACAGAATCAATCCAGTCGCTTGACGTGTCTACTGATATCACATTGGCAGATGTATTATTTAATACCCAAAGTGTTGATTGTCCACAACCATATTCGGCGTATACATCAACCTTTTTAATTTCATCTTTAAATAAATTATCGTCGCCACCAAACAATTTACTTGAGTAATTATATTGCATTATTCTTACAGAATAGAAAATAGTTAACATTTATTTTACTTCTTTCTTGAAATATTTCGAGCTTTTAACAACAAAGATTGGAACTGGAAGTCCGGCTTAAGGAAATCAACGATTGATTTATGAGTGTGAAAGTAATGTATAAGTAATAAATTCAATAAAAACAATTACTTTCAAATAAATAACTACTCCAACTCAATGAGTAATATCCTCTGAAACCCAATTATTTAAAAGGATTTCAAAAAAGTTTGTATCAAATTTGTATAATAAAATGTCATTTTTGCATTAATGTAAAAAAAGCCTATATATTATGTTTCAAATTAAAGGTTTTATAATTAATAAGAAACAAGTGTTTTTATATTGTAGCCTTGATCAAAGATTAATTCACTTCCACCCAATTCAAGTAAATCAATAATACATAAAATTAATATATCTGACTTTTTAACACCAAAATTTTCTGTTAACAATTCTGCACACGCTATAGCTGTTCCCCCAGTTGCAACAAGATCATCAATAATTACAACGCGTTGGCCTTTTTTAATATTAGTATTTTTCTGAATTTCGATTGATGTGCTTCCATATTCTAAATCAAAGCTTTTAATATAAGTCTCATTCGGAAGCTTGCCAGGTTTGCGAGCTAATACAAACGGAAGAAGAAGATCGGTTGAGACAGATCCAGCAAAAATAAACCCCCTACTCTCAATACTAACAACCAAGTCTGCTGAAAAATCTTGTGTTATTTTAGTTAGCTCTTTGCAAGTTTTTCTGAATGGTTCAGGTGCTTCAATCAAGCTAGTTATATCTCTGAACTTAATTCCTGGTATTGGGAAGTCCTCAACATTTCTAATATGTTTTTTTAAATCTAATTTATCGCTCAAAATATTCCTTGCAATCAATAATAAATAAATTTAATTATATTTTCTTCCAGTTTTCCCATACAAAA
>MDTB01146900.1_pt1 | contig 15093 bp, 11 predicted proteins | sample 811161 | NCBI WGS metagenome assembly MDTB01 (sample SAMN05326650, study PRJNA326480) | marine metagenome | isolation source: seawater | place: Mediterranean Sea | collected 2009
AAAAAACAAGTTTATTTTATTGATAACTGAACTTTTTTAACAAGTGATTTGAAAGCTTCTGGATTATTATACGCTAAATCAGCTAAAACTTTTCGATCCAATTTAATTTTTGACTTATTTAGACCATTAATAAATTTGGAGTAGGTCAAACCTTCTGATCTTACTCCTGCATTAATTCTTTGTATCCACAAAGAACGAAATTCCCTTTTTTTATTTCTTCTATCTCTATAAGCATATTGCAGTGCTTTTTCCATTGCTTGACGAGCAATACGAATAGTATTTTTTCTTCTTCCAAATTGCCCCTTTACTACTTTAAGAACTTTTTTGTGTCTTGCCCTGCTAATTACACCTCTTTTGGTTCTGGCCATTTTATCCTCTCAAATTATAAGGCATATATGATTTAACAATTTTGGCGTCTTGCTTAGACATTATTGTTGAGCCTCTTTGTTTTCTTATTTGTGAATTAGTTCTTTTAATCATTCCATGCCTTTTATTAGCTTGGGGCATTTTAACCTTGCCCGATTTTGTAATCCTAAATCTTTTTTTTGCTGAGCTTTTAGTTTTTAATTTCGGCATAAGTAACGGATTTATATATACTTTAATTTTGGTTTACAAGATTAAACAGAAGAATAGTTAGTTGGGCTGTATGATCATTATCATCTGTTTTCCCTCAAATTTTGGGCTTAGTTCAACTTTGCCCAATTCTTTAGTATCATTTATTATTCTGTCCATCAAATCTCTTCCTCGATGTGTAAATTGCATCTCTCTACCTTTAAACTTAACTGTAAATTTTACTTTGTCTCCTTTTGTTAGAAATTTTTTTGCATTTTTTATTTTAAAATTATAGTCATGTATTTCTGTTCCGGGTCTTAATTTTAATTCTTTTAAAGATGAAGTTTTCTGGTTTTTTTTTGCTTTGCTAGCTTTTTTTTGCATATCGTATTTATATTTTCCTATATCCATTATTTTACAAACCGGAGGATTTGCATTTGGGGAAATTTCTATAAGGTCTAGTCTTTCCTCTTTTGCCATTGCAACTGCTTTCTTTGTAGGAAGAATGCCAAGGTTTTCCCCTGAGCTATTTATAACTTGAACATCCAAACTTCTAATCCTGTGGTTTGTTCTAGGTATTTCAATTTTTGGTTTTCTTTTAAAGTAATATGGTCTGGGTTTTTGCACTTATTAAATGGGTAATTTGTTGAGTAACTTTATTTTGTTTATCGCTTTATCTAATTTAATTTTTTCTTGTTTGTCTAATCCAAGTTTTCTTATAGTAACACTCTTGTCTTTAATTTCCTTGTCGCCGCAGATAAACAAAAGAGGCACTTTTGCTAATGAGTGCTCTCTAATTTTATAATTTATTTTTTGATTTCTTAAATCCACTTCGCAATTTATACCTTCTTTGAAGATCTCTTCAAATATTTTTTTTGCATATTTATTGTGTTCTTCCGAGATAGGTAGCACAACAACTTGTGATGGATTAAGCCAAAATGGAAGCTTGCCTGCATAATTTTCAATTAGTATCCCTATAAATCTTTCTAAAGATCCAAACAAAGCTCTATGAAGCATAACGGGAGTTTTTTTAGAACCGTCTTTGTCAACAAAAGTTGCGCCTAACCTACTTGGTAAATTAAGATCAACCTGCAACGTTCCACATTGCCAGTCTCTACCAATTGCATCTCTCAAAACAAATTCTATTTTGGGTCCATAAAAAGCTCCTTCGCCTTTATTAACTTCGTAATCTAACTTAGTTTTTTTTATAGCTTCTAATAAAGCTTTTTCAGACTTGTCCCAAATTTTATCATCACCAACTCTTTTTTCGGGTCTGTCTGAGTATTTCAAAAATACTTTTTTAAATCCTAAATCTTTATAAATATCTAAAATTAAATTTGTAACACTAATACACTCTTCTGTAATTTGTTGCTCAGTACAGAATATGTGTGCATCATCCTGAGTAAAAGCACGAACTCTTAGGAGGCCATGCAATGCCCCGGATGGTTCATACCTGTGTACTTTTCCGAACTCAGATAATTTTAAAGGTAAGTCACGATAGCTTTTGAGGCCCTGATTAAATATTTGAATACATCCTGGGCAATTCATTGGCTTCACTGCAAAAACTTTTTCATCAGGAGTTTCTGAAGTAAACATTAGGTCTCCAAATTTGTCCCAATGTCCAGATTTTTCCCAAAGACTCTTGTCTAGTAATTCAGGGGTATTAATTTCTCGGTAACCTGCATTTCTTTGCTTTAGCCTCATATATTCAATTAGCCTCTGAAATAAATTCCATCCTTTTTCATGCCAGAACACTGATCCGGGACTTTCTTCTCTAAAGTGAAATAAATCCATTTCTTTACCTAACTTCCTGTGATCTCTTTTTTCGGCCTCTTCTAATCTCTGTAAATAATCTTCAAGTTCTTTTTTTGAACTCCAACATGTTCCATAAATTCTTTGTAACATTTCATTATTAGAATCACCTCTCCAATAGGCTCCGGAAACTTTTGTTAATTTGAAAGCTTTACCAATTTTGCTCGATGAAGCAAGATGGGGACCTCTACACAAATCATGCCAAGCATCTCCGTGATGGTAAACTGATAGTTCTTCATTTTCAGGTATGCTCTCGATGATCTCTGCTTTATAATTTTCTCCTATCTTTTTAAAATGTGCTATTGCTTTGTTTCTTTCCCACACTTCTCTTTTTGTTTTTACATCTCTATCAATTATTTCAGACATTTTTTTTTCAATTTTTTTTAAATCATCACTTGTGAATGGTTCTTTTCTTGAAAAATCATAATAAAAGCCGTTTTCAATTACAGGACCAATTGTTACTTGAGTTCCTGGAAATAATTCTTGAACTGCCATTGCCATTATGTGAGCAGCATCATGTCTTATTACATTCAGGCCTTCTTTATCTTTATGGGTTATAATTTTTACCTTAGAGTCTTTTTTTATTTCAAAACTTAGATCTTTTAATTCACCATTTACCTCCATAATCAACGCAGATTTCTCTAAAGATTTGCTAATTTTTTTAGTTAGTTCAAAACCATTGATTGATTTATTAAATGAAATTTTTTTACCGTCTAAAAGTTGAATTTGAGGCATTTAAATTTTTAACAATTTTTTATATTCAGTGAAAGTGCTTTGGCACATTTTTTCTACATCAAATTTATGCAATACGTTTTTCCTACCTTCATTTCCAATTGATTGCAACTTGTCTTTATCCATTTCGATCACATTGTTTAAGTATTCTGCTAGTGAATCCGGATTACCATTTTTAAACAAAAAACCTGTTTTGCCATCAATTATTGTCTCTTTGGATCCACCAAAATCACTGGCTACGATGAGCTTCTGCATTGACTGGGCTTCTACTGCGATTCTACCAAAAGCTTCCGGTTCAATGGACGAGGAAACAATAACGTCGGATATGTAATAAATAACCGGCATTTCTTTAAAGTTAGATAAAAAAATAACATTTTTTTTAAGTTGATATTTTTCTACCATCGAGAGCAATTTTTTAAAGTAAACTTTTCGACCTTGATGGCTGCCTAAAATAATGCTTTGAAAATTATTTTTAGCATATTTTGTCCTTAATAAATTTAAAGACTCTAAGAACATTTCTTGACCTTTCCATCTAGTAAGTCTTCCTGGCAAAAGAATTTTAAAAGTTTCCGTGTTTAAGTTTAAGTCGGTGTTTAATTTGTTAACTTTTTCACTTGTTACTGTTGAATTGCTAAAGTATTCAGTATTAATTCCTCTAAAAATAACAAGAACTCGTTTATTTTTTTTAAGAAGTTCATTGTAATTTTTGTGTATATGATCAAAAATAAAATTTGATCCAGCAATTACTAGATCTGATCTAACCATTACTGAGTTATAAAATTTTTTAATTTTATTTGTGAAGTTGTATGTTCCGTGAAAAGTTGTGACAAATTTTCTTCCAGTCAAAAAACAGGAAAATAAACAAGACCATGCAGGAGCTCTGCTTCTAGCATGTACTATATTAATTTTTAAAAATAATATTATTAAAGACAACAAAATAGCATTAATCAAAATCAGAATTGGATTTTTAGACTGAACAGGCAATCTAATAACTTTTACTTTATTTTTTTTAATAAATTTTAAAAGCGGTCCACCACTAGTGACTATATAAGATTTACAATCTTTTTCCGATAAGAAATGTGCAAGATCATAACATCCAGTTTCAGCACCGCCATATCCTAATTTTGGTATAACTTGTAAAACTTTTATTTTAGATGACATATGGTAAAGATATATAATATCAGATTAGATTGATAAATTTTACATGAAAAAATATAACTACCTTAGATTATCAAAAACAAAAAAGCTTAGATATATAGCCAATTATTACAAAAAAAAACTGTATATTATTTTTCTACCAGGTTTTATGTCAGATATTGAAGGAGAGAAACCAACAACATTTAAAAAGTATGCGGTTAAAAAAAAGTTAGGTTTTTTATCTCTAGAGTATTCCGGTCATGGCAAATCATCAGGAGAATTTACAAAAGGAAATATAACTGAATGGTCGAATGATGCAAAAAAATTAATAAAAAAAATCGTTAAAAAAAATGATTTTATTTTAATTGGATCAAGCATGGGTGCGTGGATTTCTTTGAATCAGTTTAAATATTTTAAAAAACAAATTAAGGGTTTTATTGGTATTGGCTCTGCCCCCGAATTTCTAGAAAAGTTAATGTGGAAGAAATTTCCAAAAAAAATAAAAAAAGAAATGAAAGAAAAGGGTTTGTGTATAATTAAGCAGGGAGACTCAAAATTTAAACAAAGACAACATGAATATCCTATAACTTATCAATTAATAAAAGATGGAAGAAAAAATAAAATTTTATCAAAAAAAATAAATCTCAAAATAAATGTGACTATGTTTCATGGTCAAAAAGATGAGGTAGTTCCAGTTTCATTTTCAAGAAAAGTTTTATCTTTGTTTACAAAAGCCAAAAAAAAAATGGTTGTCGTCAAAAATGGTGATCACAGCTTATCACAAAAGAAAAATTTAAAAAAAATTGTTAGAGAATTAGATAGCTTTAGAAACTTTGGTTTTTAAACTAATTGGATTTTCCAGCTTATCTAGCATTTCTATTGGGCATACTTGTTTAAAGTTTTTAATTTCTTTTGAAAAATTATCTAAAATATTTTTTGATATTTTTGAATCTGTTTCAGATGTGTATTCCTCTAATAATTTTTTTAACTTTTCTTTCCAAAAATCAGTTTCTATTTTTTGCCAAATAATAGAAGTAGAATTAACGTAATTTTCAAAAGTATTTTCTGGATCGTAAATAAAAGCTATTCCTCCTGTCATGCCAGCTCCAAAATTATCACCTACTTTACCTAATATTACAATTTCTCCTCCGGTCATATATTCACAACCATTTGCATCACATCCTTCAACAACAGAAATCCCTCCGGAGTTTCTGACTGCGAATCTTTCCCCTGCTTTTCCCGCAGCAAATAATTTTCCAGACGTAGCTCCGTATAGTACAGTGTTTCCAACTATAGTGTTTTCGTTTGTTACAAACTTATTATCCTTAGACGGTCTTACAACTATTGTTCCTCCAGACAATCCTTTGGCCACATAATCGTTAGCGTCACCAAATATTTTAATCTTTATGCTTTTGGATAGAAATGCACCTAAAGATTGCCCTGCTGAACCAGTCAAGTTAAGATTTAAAATTTTATTAGGTGAGTTTTCTCCAAACTTTTCAAATAAGTAGTGGGATAATTTAGTTCCAACTGTTCTGTCGGTATTTTTCACTTTATAATCAAGAGAGATTTTTTTATTTTCCTTTAATTTATTCTTAATATCTAGCCACGCATTTTCATCTACATTGTTATCAGGAACTTCGTTTATAAAATCGTTTTTAGAATAACGTTTATTTTCACCTGGATCGGCTTGGACTAATAGAGGATTAAGATCTAGATCATCAAGATTTGGTGATCCTCTGCTAACTTGGTGAAGTAAATCTGTTCTTCCAATTACCTCTTCTAGGGATTTGAAACCGAGGGAAGCTAAAATTTCTCTTACCTCCATCGCAACAAAAGTAAAAAAGTTTACTACTTTTTCTGGTGTACCTAAAAATTTTTCTCTTAATTTTTCATCTTGAGTACAAACTCCTACTGGACAAGTATTGGAGTGGCACTGTCTTACCATTATACAGCCCATAGCAATCAGGGATGAAGTTCCCATACCAAACTCTTCGGCGCCCATCATGGCTGCAATGACAACATCTCTTCCTGTTTTTATACCTCCATCAGTTCTTAAAGTTACTTTGTGTCTTAGCTGGTTCAATGTTAAAATTTGATTAGCCTCTGTTAATCCCATCTCCCAAGGAATTCCGGCATACTTAACACTTGTTTGAGGGCTTGCGCCAGTTCCCCCGGAGTGTCCTGAAATTAAAATTACATCTGCTTTTGCTTTTGCAACTCCAGCTGCGATTGTTCCTATACCAGTCGAAGCAACCAGTTTAACTCCAATTCTAGCTTTTGGATTAACTTGTTTTAAATCATAAATTAATTGAGCTAAGTCCTCGATTGAATAAATATCATGGTGTGGTGGTGGAGATATTAAAGTTACCCCAGGTGTTGAATGTCTTAATTTTGCAATTTCTTCTGTTACTTTAAATCCTGGTAACTGTCCTCCTTCTCCAGGCTTTGCTCCTTGAGCAATCTTTATTTCTATTTCGCTGCAATTATTTAAATATTTTACAGTTACCCCAAACCTGGCTGAGGCTACTTGTTTTACTCTAGAATTAGATGTATCCCCATTTTTTAAAATTTTAAATCTTTTTTCATCTTCTCCTCCTTCTCCACTGCATGAAGAACCTTTAATTCTGTTCATGCCTACCGCCAGTGTTTCGTGTGCCTCAGCTGATAAAGCTCCATGAGACATACTTCCACTACCAAATCTTGGAGTGATTTTTTCAATAGTCTCAACCTCGTTTAAATTTATAGGTTTATTTATTTTTCTAAACTCAAGAAGATCTCTAAGGTTAGTCGGATTTAGTTCATTTATTCCTTTTGTATATTTTTTAAAAATTTCATACGAGTTTCTTCCAACAGAAGATTGTAATAAATGTATTAAATTTCCTTGAAACTGATGTTCTTCCCCAGATTTTCTGTACTTATAAAGACCTCCAATTGGTAACATCACAACATTTTTTTGGTATGTCTTTAAATGAATATTTCTAATTTTTTTTTCAATCCCTGAAACACCAATTCCAGATATTCTAGAGATCATTCCGGGAAAATAATCTGCTACTAATCCTCTACTTAGACCAACCGCCTCAAAATTACATCCACCCCTGTATGAACTTAAAACAGAAATGCCCATTTTTGACATTATTTTAAGCAAACCTGCATTGATAGATTTTTTAAATCTTTCAACACAAGACGCAAAATCTAATTCACCAAATAATTTTTTTTCGTATCTTTGAAAAATACTATCTATTGCTAAATACGGATTTACTGTTGTGGCGCCGACTCCAATCAGAACAGCAAAAGAATGGGTATCCATAGCTTCTGCTGTTTGTACGTTAATTGACGCATAACCTCTCAAACTTAATTTAACTAAATGTGAGTGTACGGCTCCAACAGATAAAATCATTGGCACGATTGCCCTTTCTTCTGAAATATTTAGATCTGAAAGAATTAAGTGATTTGCGCCGCCTCTAACAGCCACTTCAGCTTCTACCTTGATGTTTTCTATTCTAGATCTAAGATTTTCTTTTATAGCAAATGTGCAATCAATAATTCTAACTTTTTTTGAAAACATTGTTTTGAATTTCTTAAGTTGTGAATTTGTTAATATGGGACTATCTAAAACATAGATGTTTTCTTTTGTAAGATTTTCAAAATCTAGAATGTTTCCAAGATTTCCAAATCTAGTCTTCAAACTCATTACTTTATTTTCTCGTAAGGAATCTATCGGAGGATTCGTAACTTGACTAAAATTCTGTCTAAAGTAATGGGAAATTGGTCTATAATGATTTGATAGTACAGCAACTGGTGTGTCATCTCCCATCGATCCCGTTGCTTCTTTTGCGTCCTCTACCATGGGGTGAAGTATTAGCTCTAAATCTTCAATACTGTATCCAGACAAGTATTGTCTTTTTCTCAAATCATCATTTGAAAAATTTATAAATTCCTTTTCAGAAGTAATTTTTTTATCTAAATGAACAATTTGTTTATGAAATTTTTTGTAATCTTTTGATAAATAATCTTTAATTTCTTTATCTCTATAAATTTTTCCTTTTTTCAAATTGACTGCAATAAGTTGTCCAGGACCAAGTCTGCCTTTAGATATTATTTTATTTTCTGGAATTACAACCATTCCTGTTTCTGATCCAGCGCAAAATATTTTATCTGATGTAATAGAGTATCTTAATGGTCGCAAACCATTCCTGTCTGTTGCGGCAATCGCCCACTTACTATCCGTTGCACAAATTGCCGCCGGTCCGTCCCAGGGTTCAATTGTACTATTCAAAACATCAAATAATTGTTGATGTGATCTTGGTAAAACTTTATTTCTTTTAGACCATGCGTCTGGCATCATCATTAGTTTAATTAACGGAACTGGTTTACCCGAGTGAATTAATAATTCAAAAACATTGTCTAAAGCAGCAGAGTCCGAATTCCCTGGAGTAATCACGGGTTTTAAATCATCAACATTATTAAATAAATCGCTGGACATATCTTGTTCGTGGATCTTCATCCAATTTACATTCCCTTTGAGCGTATTTATTTCACCATTATGTGCTAAACATCTAAATGGTTGGGCTAGCTTCCAGCTTGGGAAAGTATTTGTAGAAAATCTTTGATGAAAAATTGAAAATCTAGAAATAAATCTTTTATCATTTAAATCTGGGTAAAAATCAGACAACGCTTCAGCCAAAAACATGCCTTTGTATATAATTGATCTTGAACTCAGTGAGCAGATATAAAAATCGTTTATTTGTTGACTTCTTGTAATTTTCAATATTTTTTTTCTGGCAACAAAAAGCAATCGTTCAAGTTCGTCTCTCTCTAAAACCTTATTGCTTTTAAAAATCACTTGGGTAATTTCAGGTCTATTAGAATCTGCTGTAGATCCTAGAACCGATGGATTTACCGGAACTTGTCTCCAACCATAAATGTAAAAATCATTTTCTAGCAGAACCCGCTCAACTATAGTTTTTGATTTCTCTTGATCTGCATATTCAGTCCTTGGAAGAAAAATCATTCCAACACATATCTCCTCGTTACCAGTATGTTGGTGCCCGGTATCTTTTATTTTTTCTAAGAAAAAATCTCTTGGAATTTCAATGCATATACCAGCACCGTCACCAGATTTTCCGTCTGCGTCCACTGCTCCTCGATGCCAAACTGCTCGTAATGATTGGATACCATACTCTACAACATCCCGTCTTTTTTTTCCGTCCAGAGAGGTTATTAAACCTACCCCGCAAGCATCGTGTTCTAAGGATGAATCATATGAATAATTTTTTTCTAAGAGTTTTTTATTTTCTAAATATAAACTCATGCCGCTTTCTCTTTTTTAGACTGGATTGAATTTAAATATTTTTCGATTTGAACAGCAGCATCTCTGCCATCTCTGATTGCCCAAACAACCAGTGATGCTCCTCTAACAATATCCCCTGCAGCAAAAACTCCTCTTAGGTTTGTTTCCATAGTTTTTAGATCAATCTTAATTGTTCCCCATTTAGATACTGCTAACTTTTCTGAATTAAACAATTTAGGAATATTTTCGGGATCAAAACCTAGGGCTTTAATTACCATATCTGCCTCCAGTTTATAGTTAGCATTCTCGATGTTTATTGGTTTCCTTCTACCTGAAGAGTCTGGATCACCTAATTTCATCTTTTGCACTTCTACAGACTCAACCTTAGTATTACCTGTAAATTTATTTGGGCTTGAAAGCCATAAAAATTCTACACCTTCCTCGATTGCATTAGCAACTTCTCTTGCAGAACCAGGCATATTTTCTTTATCACGTCTATATAAACATTTTACAGAAGTTGCTTTCTGTCTTACTGCAGTTCGCACACAGTCCATTGCTGTATCTCCACCTCCAATAACTAAAACTTTTTTATTTTCAGCGTTTAGGGTTCCATCATCAAATAATTTAACACTGTCTCCCAAGCCTTTACGGTTTGATGCTGTTAAGAATTCCATTGCGGGGAAAATATTTTTTAGTTTGTTACCTTCTGTTTCAATATTTCTAGCTTTATATACACCCGTTGCTATTAAAATAGCATTATGTTTTTCTTTTAGATCGTCTAGAGAAGTGTTTTTTCCTACCTCAAAATTTTGCACAAATTTTATACCAGAATCTTTTAGAAGTTTTGTTCTTCTTTCGACTACAAATTTCTCAAGCTTAAAGTTTGGTATACCATAAATTAATAAGCCACCTGGACGGTCATAGCGATCATATATTGTTATTTGGTATCCAGATTTTCTTAGTTCTTCTGCGCATGCTAAACCGGCGGGCCCAGCTCCAATTATACCTACAGATAGATTTTTTTCTTTTTTAACTTTAATTGGTTTTACCCAGCCTTTTTCCCATGCGGTATCAGTAATATATTTTTCTACAGAACCGATTGTAACTGTACCGTGCCCAGATTGCTCTATTACGCAATTTCCTTCACATAATCTATCCTGCGGACATATACGGCCACATACCTCTGGCATATTATTTGTGCTTTGTGATAATTCATAAGCATCCTGAAGTCTGCCCTCAGCAGTTAGTTTTAACCAATCAGGAATATTGTTGTGTAATGGGCAGTGAACTTGACAAAAAGGAACTCCACATTGGGAACATCTGCTTGATTGTTCTTTTGCTTTATTGCTTATAAAATCTTTATAGACTTCTTTAAAATCCTCATTCCTTGTTTCAACAGATCTTTTAGGTGGAGTCTGTTGACCTATTTTAACAAATTTTAGCATTTTCTCTGACATATTTATCAAATGGTAAATGAAAAATGACTTGATTTGAAGTATATTTAGGTCAGTAATACATACCTTAATTACAAAAATCCTAGTGTTTATGTAACTTTTAACAATGCATATCAGCTATGTCATATTTAGGATGATCTCAATAGTTGAATTAAATATAAGTAGATAGTCCGACGAATGGAAAACATTTTTCAAATTATAATTATATCTATAATTCAGGGTGTAACAGAATTTCTCCCGGTAAGCTCTTCAGCGCATCTAAACTTACTTTCAAATTTATTTGACTTTAAAGAGGAAGAGCTCATGATAAATATCAGCGCACATGTGGGATCTTTGTTTGCTGTAGTCTTTTTCTTTAAAAAAGAAATTGTAAATTTTGGAAAAAACAAAAAATTATTTTTTAATATTGTTTTGGCTTCGCTACCTCTTTTTTTCTTTGGATATCTGGTAGTAAATTATAACTTAGTTCCCGGCTTAAGAACCTATAAAATCATAGGGTGGACAACTGTAATTTTCGGAGTGCTACTTTACCTTGCTGATAGATTTAAAACAAATCAAAGCATTCAAAGAAATTTTAATACAAAAAATGCTGTTATTATTGGTTTTGTTCAAATTGTGGCTTTAATTCCTGGTGTAAGTAGGTCTGGAATAGTGATAACCGCAGCAAGAATGCTAAATTTTAAAAGAGAGGACGCTGCAAAAATTTCATTTTTGATGTCAATACCGGCCTTGGCTGGTACTGGTGTTTTTGGTTTATATGCCTTGATTATCCAAAATAATTCTATACTAAATTTAAATTCAATATTAACTGTTTTTTTATCATTTATATTTTCATACTTGTCTATTAGGTATTTTTTAATATATCTAAAAAAATTTAATTTTAATTTGATTGTCGGATATAGGATAATTTTAGGCTTGATTATACTAACTTTGGTTTATCTATAAAATGAAAGATAGAATGAGTATTATAAAAATGACTATTGCAAAAAAAACTATTACAGCATTTTTTAGTGATAATTTGCTTAAAAAATTCATTAGTTTCCTCCCTTTCTTGGAGGTCCCAGAAGGATTTGAACCCTCAACCTTCTCGTCCGTAGCGAGACGCTCTAATCCAATTGAGCTATGGGACCGCACTGCCAAAATATCAAAGAAAACACCCATAATAAAGCGATTTATGCTTGTTGCCATTCACCAAATTAAAATATAATTAAAAGAGATTATGTCTAAAGAAAAAACAGTAGTAATTACATCAGCCGTTAGAACTGCCATTGGATCATTAGGTGGAACCCTTAAAAATGTTCCTGCTTACAAATTGGGATCAACAGTAATTTCAAATGCTATTGAAAGATCAAGCTTAAAACCTACAGAGATAAACGAGGTTATAATGGGTCAAGTTTTAACCGGTGGAACAGGACAAAATCCAGCACGTCAAGCATCGATGGACTCTGGTATACCGAAAGAAACACCATCATATGTTGTAAACCAAGTTTGTGGTTCTGGCTTAAGATCTATCGCCTCAGGATTTCAGTCTATCATGTCGGGCAATTCTAATATTGTGGTTGCAGGGGGTCAAGAAAGCATGTCACAGGCACCTCATGTTGTGCACTTAAGAGATGGAAAAAAATTAGGTGACGAAAAATTAATTGACTCTATGATTAAAGATGGTCTTTGGGATGCGTTTAATGGTTATCATATGGGAAATACTGCAGAAAATGTTGCTCAACAATTTCAGGTTACAAGAAAAGATCAAGATAAGTTTGCTTTTGAATCGCAGTCAAAAGCCTTAAAGGCTCAGAAAGAAAATAAATTCGATGATGAAATTGTTCCTTTTGTTATAAAATCAAAAAAGGGAAGTTCAACTTTTAAAAAGGACGAACATCCACGTGAAGGCATATCCCTAGCAGCCTTGCAAAGACTTAAAACTGTTTTTCAAAAAGATGGGACTGTTACAGCTGGTAATGCTTCTGGAATAAATGACGGTGCAGCTGCAGTAGTATTAATGTCAAAAGCAGAGGCTCAGAAAAGGGGAATTAAAATTTTAGCAGAAATTAAATCATGGGCATCTTGTGGTGTTGATCCCTCTGTTATGGGAACTGGACCAATACCTTCATCTAACAAAGCATTAAAAATTGCTGGATGGAGCTCTAAAGATTTGGATTTAATAGAAGCTAACGAAGCCTTCGCCGCTCAAAGTTGCGCTGTAGTAAAAGAATTATCCTTATCAATGGAAAAAGTGAATGTTAATGGAGGCGCGATAGCCCTAGGTCATCCAATTGGAGGTTCTGGTACGAGAGTTTTTGTCACACTAATCCATGAAATGCTTAAAAGAGACTCTAAAAAAGGTTTGGCCACATTGTGTATTGGTGGAGGAATGGGTATAGCAATGTGTGTAGAGAGAAAATGAAACTTAACAAACAATTTTTTAAACCAAGAAAAAATTTAAAGAACAGAGTAATTAAAAAAGTACCTTTTACAGTTAGAGGATATCAGTACTACTATGGGGCTATAATTTTATTAGTCTTACTAATTGGTTTTAGCCAAGTATTTTCTTAATAAAATTTTTTGTATTAATACCTGAGAGTCTACTTCAGCTCTTTTTCTTTTAAATAATAGTCTTAAAAATTGCATATTTTACATTGCAAAATTCAAGTGTCAAAAAAGCGGATAAAATGTGTCAAAAATTGTGTATAATGTTTTATGGCAAAGAATATTCCTGTACCAGATATTGGTGATTTTAAAGATGTAGAAATAATAGAGGTTCTAGTTAAACAAGGTGACAAAATTAAAAAGAATGACCCTATTGTTACTTTGGAAAGTGACAAATCAAGCGTTGAAGTCCCATCACCCTTTGAAGGAATAATTTCAGAATTAAAAGTAAAAATTGGAGATAGAGTGTCTGAAGGTAGTATTTTAGCTACTTTGGATGGTGAGGTAGAAAAAGAAAAAAAATCCCAACCAAAAGAAATTATTAAAAAAGAGGTAAAAAAAGAGGAGAGGCCATCAAATGGTTTAAAAAATGGAAAGCAAAAAATATATGCCCAGCCAATTTCAAAAGACGATATAGATCCTGCTGAAACTCAAGAATGGTTAGACTCACTCAGAGCTGTTGTTAAAACAGATGGGTCTTCCAGAGCAGGCTATTTGCTTAAAAAAGTAGTTGATGAAGCTTATACTCAAGGATTAATTTTACCTGATACGAGAACTACACCTTATATTAATACGATACCATCAGCAGCGGATGTCAGATCACCTGGCGATCAAAACATAGAAAGAAAAATTAGAGCCTATATAAGATGGAATGCAGCTGCCATGGTTGTCAAAGCTAATAAAAAAAATCCGGAGTTAGGCGGACATATAGGTACTTTTGCATCTGCAGCAACGTTGTATGACGTTGGTATGAACCACTTTTGGAGAGCAAAAAATAATAAGTTTGGTGGTGATTTAGTTTATTTTCAAGGTCACAGTGCGCCCGGCATGTACGCAAGAGCATTTTTAGAAGGAAGAATTTCAGAAAAACAATTGGATAAATTCAGACAAGAAGTTGAAAAAGGTGGGCTGTCCTCTTACCCACATCCTTGGTTAATGCCAAAATTTTGGCAGTTCCCAACTGTATCAATGGGACTTGGTCCAATGATGGCGATTTACCAGGCTCGTTTCACTAAGTATCTTATAAATAGAGGTCTTTTAAAAGATCAAGATAGAAAAATATGGTGTCACTTAGGTGATGGTGAAATGGATGAACCAGAAAGTTTTGGTGCTGTAGGTTTAGCTGCAAGAGAAAAATTAGATAATTTGATTTTTGTAATTAACTGTAATCTTCAAAGATTAGATGGTCCAGTTAGAGGAAATGGCAAAATTATTCAGGAGCTCGAGGGAAGATTTAGAGGTGCTGGATGGAATGTGATAAAAGTGATTTGGGGCTCTTACTGGGATCAGCTTTTATCAAAAGATAAAACCGGTTTACTTATTAAAAGAATGAATGAAGCTGTTGACGGTGAATATCAAGCCTTTAAGGCAAAAGGTGGTGCTTATGTAAGAGAAAAGTTTTTTGGAAAATATCCTGAGTTGAAAGAATTGGTGGCAAATATGACTGATGCAGATATTTGGAAATTA
>MDTB01159677.1_pt1 | contig 15092 bp, 13 predicted proteins | sample 811161 | NCBI WGS metagenome assembly MDTB01 (sample SAMN05326650, study PRJNA326480) | marine metagenome | isolation source: seawater | place: Mediterranean Sea | collected 2009
AAAAATTTCTAATAAATTACAGCCACTAATAAATAATAAAAATGATCTTTCTATAAATTGTGACTTACTAATCATGACTGACGGAAGTGAAGTTAGTGCCAAAATTCTTGAAATTACTCAATATGAAATAAAATACAAAAACTGCGATAACCTAGATGGTCCCACCTTTGTGAAATCATTATCTAGTGTCTTTAAAATAAAATACGCCAATGGATCATCACAAGTTATAAACAACAATTTTCAAAATAATTCTAGTAACAATAATGATACATTAGGATTAGGACTTGAAGAAGGTGAGAAAAGTCAATCAATCGCTTTAGGATTGTGGTTCTTCTTAGGATTATTAGGTGTTCACAGATTTTATTTGGGCCACATTGGTACTGGAGTTTTATATCTTCTAACTGCTGGTCTATGTGGAATTGGATGGTTAATTGATGGTATTCTATTTTTAACTGGCGATTTAAAACCTGCTGACGGTAAAGATTATGGTGAAAAGATTTTTTGAAAACAAAATCATTAAAAAATTATCTGCTTTAATTTTATTTTTAATTCCTGTACTACTTTTTATTTTACCTGTTGATTACTTTGACTCTGGTCAAAGTGTATGTCTTTCAGTTTTATTTTTTGACTTGGAATGTTATGGCTGTGGAATGACAAGAGCGGTGATGCACTTTATTCATTTTGACTTCAAAGAAGCTATTGAGTATAACGAATTAGTTTTGGCTGTTTTACCATTACTTTTTTTATTGTGGTTAAAGTTACTTTTTCTTCTATTTAATAAAAAAATATTAAAGTGGTTTTAGATTTTATATCAAAACCATACTTTAGCATATACTTGTAGCAAATAAATAAAATGTCAAGAATTTTAACTGGAATTCAAAGTACAGGAAGACCACACTTAGGAAATATTTTAGGAGCAATTATCCCTGCTGTTGAATTGGCTAATAAAGCTGAAAATGATTCGTTTTTATTTATTGCAGATATGCACTCTTTAACTCAAATTAAAAATGCTGAAGAATTACAAGCAAATACATTTCAAGTTGCTGCCACATGGCTGGCATGTGGATTAGACCCTGAAAAAACTACTTTTTACAGACAATCAGATGTCCCAGAATGTACAGAACTTACTTGGTACTTAAACTGCTATTTTCCTTACCAAAGGTTAAAATTAGCTCATTCCTTTAAAGATAAATCTGATCGACTAGAAGATGTAAATTCAGGGCTTTTTGTTTATCCTATGTTAATGGCTGCTGATATACTATTATATGATGCCAACTATGTGCCGGTTGGAAAAGATCAACTTCAACACCTAGAAATGACTCGGGATGTTGCTTCCAGAATCAATCATAAACATGGAGATGTTTTTGTGCTGCCTGAACCTATTCTTCAAAAAGATGCTCAATTAATTCCAGGCACTGATGGGGAGAAAATGAGCAAATCGAGAAATAATACCATTGATATTTTTGAAGATCCAAAATCAATAAAGAAACTTATCAATAAAAATATTATAACTGACAACACACCACTTGAGGAACCTAAAGATCCCCAAACCTCAACGATTTATCACCTTTATAAATTAATTTCATCTGAAAAAGAAGCTAAAAAGATGGAAAAAGAACTGCAAGCTGGTGGATATGGATGGGGACATGCTAAAAAAGATTTGATTGATGCTGTAATATTGAAATTTGAGCAAGAAAGAGAAAAATTTAATCATTACATGAATCATCCCCAAGAAGTTGAGGATATTCTTAAAAAGGGCGCTTTAAAAGCAAAAAAGGTGGCACAAGCCACCTTATTAAGAATTAGAAAAAATTTAGGTTACAGTTACTAAAGCTCAAACTTTATTCCTTGAGCCAGTGGCAATGAAGTTCCCCAATTAATTGTATTTGTTTGTCTTCTCATGTATACTTTCCAAGCATCAGAACCTGATTCTCTTCCTCCTCCTGTTTCCTTTTCACCTCCAAATGCTCCACCAATTTCAGCACCTGAGGTTCCTATATTGACATTAGCAATTCCGCAATCTGAACCGGCATGTGATAGAAAAGCTTCTTGCTCTCGCATGTTATTAGTCATTATTGCAGAAGACAGCCCTTGCGGGACATCATTTTGAATAGCAATGGCATCATTGACATCTCCATTATATTTAATTAAGTATAAAATTGGTGCAAATGTCTCGTGCTGAACAATTTTAAAATGATTTTCAGCTTCAACAATTACAGGCTTAACATAACATTGACTTTCATATCCTGGCCCATCTAACTTACCACCTTCTACAATTACATTTCCACCTTCTTTTCTTGCTGAATCTATTGCTTCAAGATACATTTTAACAGCTTCTTGATCAATTACAGGGCCTACATGATTTGACTCATCTAATGGATCACCTATTTTTAATTGCCCATAAGCATTAACCAATGACTGTTTAACATTCTCATAGATACTATCATGTATAATTAATCTTCTCGTGGAAGTACATCTTTGTCCTGTAGTACCAACTGCTCCGAATACTAATGCAGGGATTACCATTTTAAGATCAGCTTCAGGAGTTAAAATAACAGCGTTGTTTCCACCAAGTTCTAAAAGTGATTTACCTAATCTTTCACCAACTACTTTACCAACAGATTTACCCATTCTAGTAGATCCTGTTGCGGAAACCAATGGAACTCTTTTATCAGCAGATAGTCTTTGTCCTAGGTCAGCTTCGCCTATAACTAATGTGCAAATTCCACCATCTAAATTATTACTATTTAAAACTTCTGCCATTATTTTTTGACAAGCCACTGCACACAACGGAGCCTTTTCTGATGGTTTCCAAATACAAACATCTCCACAAATCCAAGCCAAAGCAGTATTCCATGCCCAAACTGCTACTGGGAAATTAAATGCTGAGATAATACCAACAATTCCAATAGGATGATATTGTTCATACATTCTATGCATTGGTCTTTCGGAATGCATTGTTAATCCATGTAACTGCCTAGATAATCCCACTGCAAAATCACAGATATCAATCATTTCTTGAACCTCTCCCAGACCTTCCTGATATGACTTACCCATTTCATAGGAAACCAAAGCACCTAAGTCTTCTTTTTTTGCTCTTAATGCCTCACCAAATTGTCTAACAATTTCTCCTCTTTGAGGTGCTGGCATCATTCGCCAATCATTAAAAGCTTCTTGACCCGCTTTTATACAGGATTCATAATCATTTTCAGTTGCTGCAGTAACCGTACCAATTACTTTACCATCTACAGGAGACATAGATGTTATTACTTTTCCAGAAGTATTGAGCCATTGGCCACCAATTGCTGCACCACTATTACTTGATTGAACTCCTAGTGAGCTTAAAATATTTTGAATATTCATCTTTTTAAAATGTTGAATTTATTTTGAGGCAAAAGTATAAAAACAAATAAGCTAAAAAAGCATTCTCAGAAACTCTTTTTATTATAAAGAGGGAATTATAAGTTCAATAGTTGTGCCAACATCTTTCTTACTGGATTTAACATATATTTTACCATTATGCTGGCCTTCAACAATTCTTTTTGCTAAGGAAAGGCCTAGCCCCCATCCTCTTTCTTTAGTTGTATATCCAGGTTCAAAAATAGTTTTTTGCATAGAAGAAGGAATACCTTTACCACCATCAGTCATATTTATAATTATATCTGTTGAATTAGTTTTAATTGAAAAGTATATTTTTCCATGTCCTTGCATTGCATCAGCAGCATTTTTCATCACATTTTCAATTACCCAACTAAAAAGTGGAGTATTTATATTGGCCATTATATTATAACTTGGAAAATCAGAAAAAACCTCTACCGTTTTTGGAATTCTTTTTTGCATGTATTCTAAATGATTTTTAAAAAATTGAATAATATCTGTGGGTTCAGTATCTACCTTTGAACCAATTTTAGAAAATCTGTCACTTACAATTGTCAATCTCTTGACATCTTTTTCCATTTCTAAAAAGGATTCTTGGTTCCCATTACCATTAGCTCTTAAAATTTCAATCCAACCCTGCAAAGAAGACAACGGAGTTCCAAGCTGGTGAGCTGTTTCTTTAGCCATCCCTGCCCAAACTTGGTTTTGTTCAGCTTTTCTAAAGGAGCTAAAAGAGAGGTAAGATACCAGTAAAAAGAAAGCAATAATAAAAAGTGTAACCAATGGAAAGTATTTTAACTGAAACAAAATTTCAGAATTATTAAAATAAATATTCCCACTTCTTTGAGGTTCTAGTAAGATTTCAATTGGCTCATTGTTAATGCTCATTTCAGACATTAAAATTTCAGCTTCATCTTTCGAAGTCATTTCATTTATTACATTTGAAGCAATCAGAGAGTCACCTTCGTTACTCCAAAAAACTACTGGGAGCTGTGCAATATTATTCATCAACTGATTTGAAAATGCATTTAATAAAGAATCTCTAGAAACCTGTAATTGAAAATATTTAGCCGAATTGGAATAGTATATTTTTTGAATTCTATCTTGATAATAATTAAATTCTATTGGTTTATTTTGCTTACTCCATTTGAAACATAATGTATCAATAGTGTTTTGCCTAAACTCAAATTTTAATTCATCTAAAAGTGGAATGTTTTTATGGGAAATATAAGACCCATTTTTATCAGTTAATATCAAAGGAATATTATTATTATTTTGAATAATTTCTAGAGCAAGACCAAAATCATTTAAAGATTTTTGAAATTCTTTTGTTGCCCTGGCCCATAACAAAACTTTATTTCTTTCATTTTGAGCAAGTTCATTAAAAGCTTCGTTAGTCAATCTGACTAATTCTGCTTTTTTCTTTATTGCTTGACTCCATAATTGTATTTTTTCTAGCTCCGCTTTTTTTACATTATTGACTACCAATGAGGTTAACCAAACTATAGCAACTATAATCACTATACCTACTAAAAATAATATTTGTTTCCACTGCTGCTTTTTTGAGTATAACTTCATTATAAGCAAATATAATTGATATTAAATACTATAAATAACGTAAGAACTTTAGATTATTTTATTTAAGTAATAAAGAATATGCTGAACTTATTTATTTTAGCAAGAAATAATATCCCAAAAACTCAAATGAATAAGCTTCATTTATTTACTACTATTTTATTAATTTTTACTTTCTTTTTAAGCTGTAATGAAGAAATTGTTGTGAAAACAAATGAGAAAAAATCTAATTTAAAAAGCTGGAAAGAAGCCCCCTCATTTAACGCAGATTCTGCCTATCAATACATTGAAAGACAAATAAGCTACGGGCCAAGAGTTCCTAATACTAAAGAACATATCGCCTGTGGAGATTATCTTATTGAAAAACTAAATAGTTTTGGTATATCTACATCAGAACAAATTGGAGAGGTAACTGCCTTTAATAGACTAAAATTGCCTGTCAGAAATATTACTGGTACAATCAACCCAAATGCAAAGAAAAAAATTCTTCTTTGTGCCCACTGGGATACCAGACCTTTTGCTGACAGAGACACCATAAATACCAACCAACCAATAATTGGTGCTAATGATGGAGCTAGCGGAGTTGGAGTCATTTTAGAAATTGCAAGAATTTTAAAAAAAGATAGTTTAAAAATTGGGGTTGAAATTGTATTTTTTGATGTAGAAGATTACGGTGCTCCAAGCTTAAATAATAGCTTTTTTGATTTACAAAGCATGAATGATACTTGGTGTCTAGGGTCTCAATATTGGAGCTATAATTTACCAGAAAACTACCTTAAACCAGATTTTGGAATATTATTAGACATGGTTGGAGCTAAAGGAGCTGTATTTCCCAAAGAAGAGATTTCAAGAAAATATGCTGGTTATCATCTAAATAAGGTTTGGAAATTAGCAGATTATCTAGGTTACTCTCAATATTTTCAAAAAAAAGTTGCTCCGCCTTTAACTGATGATCACACATATATTAACCAGCTTGCCAAAATACCCACTCTGGATGTTATTCATTACGATGTTAGTCCATTTTCTGGGCGATTTGACTTTGGTAAATTTCACCATACTCATCAAGATAATATGGATATTATTGATAAAGCAACTTTAAAAGCAGTTGGTCAAACCATATTAAGTTACCTATACAATATATGACTATGAAAAAAAAGCTTTTTTTATTAGATGCTTATGCCTTAATTTATAGAGCACATTTTGCTTTTATAAAAAACCCTAGGATCAATTCTAAAGGCTTAAACACCTCCGCTATTTTTGGCTTTTGCAATAGTTTAATGGAGGTGATCAATAACCACGAACCATCACATTTAGCAGTTGTTTTCGATCCTCCTGGAGGATCTAACAGAGAAGGAGTTTTTGAAGATTATAAAGCCAACCGACAGGAAATGCCAGAAGATATTAGAAATTGTATCCCATATATTTTTGAATTACTAAAGGCGATGAATATTCGTGTTGAAATGGAAGCGGGTTATGAAGCAGACGACCTAATAGGAACTTTAGCTAAGCAAGCTGAAAAAAAAGGATTCACTACTTACATGATGACACCAGACAAAGATTTTGGGCAATTGGTAAGTGATAATATTTTTATTTACAAACCTGGTAGAGGGGGAAATCCAAGTGAAATTTTAGGCCCTAAAGAAGTTTGTGCAAAATTCGAAATTGAGCATCCTGAACAAGTAATTGACATCCTCGGATTATGGGGAGATGCTGTTGACAATATTCCTGGAGTTCCTGGAATTGGCGAAAAAACAGCTAAAAAATTAATTAGTCATTATGGAAGTGTAGAAAATCTTCTGGCTAACTCTGCTGACTTAAAAGGAAAACAAAAAGAAAATGTTGAGAATTATTCAGAGCAAGCCCTAATATCAAAACAGTTAGCTACAATTATATTGGATAGTCCAGTTACTTTTGAAGGCCCTCTTTTTAAAAGAAAAGAACTTAATGAAAAAGAACTTATTAAAATTTTAAAAGAATTAGAATTTAATCAACTAGGAAAAAGAATTATAGGCAAGCCCATTCATCAAGAACAGCAAATGAGTCTTTTTGGAGAGGCCTATGATAATGAAGCTCAGGAAAATACTATGAGCAATTTTGAAGAAAAAAAACCAAATTATAAATTGGTTCAATCTAAAGAAGATCATATAAATTTCATAAAGCAATTAGGACAAAAAAAAGCTGTTGCATTTGATACAGAAACTACATCTCTTGATGTTAAAGAAGCACGTTTACTTGGAATTGCATTTTCTTTTGAGGCTAATTCTGGTTTTTACTGTGATTTATCAAATAACGAAGAACTAATTCAACTTTATGAAGTTTTTTTTGCATCTAAAACTTTAAAAATTGCCCATAATTTAAAATATGATTATGCCATTTTAACTAACCATGGGGTTAAAGTAAATTCTTATTGTTTTGATACAATGATTGCACATTATTTAATTGATCCTGAACAAAGACATAACCTTGATCATTTGTCAAGAACAATTTTAAAATACAATCCCATTGAAATAGAAACATTAATTGGCAGTAAAACTAGGCCAAATAAAAAAATGCAAGATGTCGAAATTGAAGATCTAAAAAACTATGCGGCTGAAGACGCAGATATCACTTTTCAATTATTTAAGGTCTTTGATTCTAAAATTAAAGCCCTTGAACTAACTGAACTTTTTTTTAACGTTGAAATGCCATTGGTTTTTGTACTTAACGCCATGGAACTGGAAGGAATAAAAATTAATGAGTCTTCATTAAAAGACTTTTCAGTTCAACTTAACAAGAGCCTTTCAGAATTAAAAAAAGCTATCTTTTTATTAGCAGACGAAGAATTTAACATTGACTCTCCAAAACAACTTGGTGAAATTCTATTTGGAAAAATGCTTCTTGACGAAAAGGCCAAAAAAACTAAAACAGGACAATTTAAAACAGATGAATCTACACTTAATAAACTTAGCGGATCACATGAAATAATTGATCATATTCTACGATACAGGACTGAAAAAAAACTTTTATCTACCTATGTAGATGCGCTACCTAAGCTAATTTCAGAATCGACAGGAAGAATTCACACCAACTACATGCAAACGGTAACCTCAACCGGAAGATTAAGTTCTAATAACCCAAATCTTCAAAATATTCCAATAAAAACAGAACTTGGTAAACAAATTAGAAAGGCATTTTGTAGTAAAGATCAAATGCATTCTCTACTATGTGCAGATTATTCTCAAATAGAACTAAGAATCATTGCGGGTTTAAGTAATGATGAGTCTATGATAAATGCTTTTAAAAACAATAGAGATATTCACACTGAAACTGCAGCAAAAGTTTTTCATGTAGATCCTAAAGATGTTGATAGAGCGATGCGAAACAAAGCTAAAATGGTAAATTTTGGAATTATTTATGGAATCTCTGCTTTTGGATTATCACAAAGATTGGGCATAAAAAGAAAGGAAGCTGCAGAAATAATTGAAAGCTATTTTAAAGAGTTCCCAAATGTAAAAAACTACATGGATTCCAATATTTCATTTGCTAAAGAAAATGGATATGTTGAAACCATTTTAAAACGAAAGCGTTATTTATCTAATATCAATAGTGGTAATGCTACTATGAGAGGCTTTGATGAAAGAAATGCCATCAATGCTCCTATTCAAGGAAGCGCAGCAGATATTATTAAAATAGCAATGATTAATATTTATCAAAAGTTAGAAAAAAAGCAACTTAAATCTAAGCTTTTGCTTCAAGTTCATGATGAATTAGTTTTTGAACTTTTTAATGGAGAAGAAGAACAATTAAGTAAAATTGTAAGAGACGAAATGATGAATGCTGTAAAATTTAATGTTCCACTTGAAGTTGAAATTGGTATTGGTGAAAATTGGCTAGAAGCTCATTAATTTAAAGCAATGAAAACAAATCAATTATTAATTATATTTTCTGTATTCTTTTGGTTGGTCTCATGCACTAATAAAAACGAAACTCCAGTTGAGGTTCCTTCAAAAGATCCTATAGAGGCCGGAAAGAGCAAAAAAATGGAAGCCGTCTATTACAGTATCCCCTCACCAATGGAAACTACCATTATTTTAAAGAAAAATTATCCAAAATTTTCATCGGATTTTCTTTTCCCCAACATTGATATTCATAAAGTTCATGATAATCAAACCATAGCACTTGTTTTAGGGTTAATTAGTACAGATTTAAACTATGCGATGCTTTCTGAAAAAAGATTAGAAACAAATAGATTAATCAACCAAGTAATTGAAATTGCTCAGATATTACATTTGGATGGAATTGTTAATACAAGTATTAAAGAAAGAGTTGAAAAAAACCTCAATAATAAGGATTCCATGCAAATTATTATTGGAAACACTTTTTGGGAAATTGAAAACAAACTTAAGGCAGATCATAAAGAAAAATTATCGGCACTTATAGTTGCTGGAGGTTGGGCTGAAGGACTTTACTTGGCCTGTAATATGTCTGATTATGATTCAAAAAATAAACCTCTTCAAAAAATGATTGCTGATCAAAAAATAGTTCACGAAAACCTAATTGAACTAATTTCAGACTTTACTTATGATGAAATAATTGAAGAGAATTTTATCACCCATATTATTAATATGAAAGAAATTTTTGGGAATATCAAGAAAATGGAAATAGAAAAAAATCCATCAGTTGAAAAGGAAAATTTTGATGAAATAGTTATTGGTAACTATTTTAATCTTAAATTCGAAAAAGAAGATATTAATGAAATACATCAATCAATTAATAACTTAAGACAAACTATATTAACTCAGTTACTATGAAATACCTTTTAAGCTTCACACTTTTAGTATTTAGTTTTACTTTATCTGCCCAATGTCGTGGGTTTGTAAAGGAAAATTGCAAAGGAACTCTTGGAAATTATGTTCCAACCGGAGAAACTAACAATGTCGAACTATCCCCTGGAGATAGATATCAATTTATTTCAACTTTTTATGAAGGTCAAAGTTATAGAATTGTAGCCTGTGCTGATTCTTCTTTAGGGAATTTGCAGTTTACTATCAGGAACTCAAAAAGACACCTTTACTACGACAATCATGGTGATGAAAACAGATCATTTGATTTTAGAGTTGCAGCAACACAGCAATTAGTAGTTTCTATAATTGTCCCTGAAAAAGAAACGCAATCTGACAGCAAGAAAAAAGGAATTGAAGGATGTGTATCTGCTTTAATAGGATTCAAACTTTAAAACATTATTAGTACATTTGTCATAATCTTTAATCTATGAATGTTTTGTTCTTAATTATAAACAAATTTGGAGTACCTGGAATCATCTTGATTTTGGTAGTAGTTTTGTTACTTTTTGGAGGTAAAAAAATTCCCGAATTAATGCGAGGATTAGGTAAAGGAGTCAAAGAGTTTAAAGACGCCACGAACAAAGACGAAGATTCAGAAAACAAAGCCTAAAAAGTCTTGATTAATCCCAAGTCTCTTAAAGAAGTACAACAACTTATCGCTAAAGACCAACAGTCTCTAGTTGAGATTTGTCAACATTTTATAGAAAAAATAAAAGTTTCTAAAACCAATGCTTTTATTGAGGTTTTTACAGAGGAAGTAATTTCAAAAGCTAAAAAAATTGATGAAAAAATAAAAAATAAATCTGCAGGCATGCTTGCTGGTATGGTAATTGGCATAAAAGATAATCTTTGCTATGAAAATCATTCTGTTTCTGCATCTTCTAAAATTCTAAATCAATTTAAATCTAAGTTTTCAGCTACGGCAGTTGAGAATTTAATCAAAGAAGATGCGATAATAATTGGCAGATTAAACTGCGACGAATTTGCAATGGGTAGTTCTAATGAAAATAGTAATTATGGCCCAGTACACCATCCCTTAGACCATAAAAAAGTCCCTGGCGGATCTTCAGGTGGTTCAGCAGCTGCAGTTGCTGAAGGCTTATGCATTGCTGCATTAGGTTCTGATACTGGAGGCTCAATAAGACAACCTGCTTCTTTTTGTGGAGTAGTAGGAATAAAACCTACTTATGGAAGAATATCAAGACATGGTTTATTGGCCTATGCTTCAAGTTTTGATCAAATTGGTGCTTTTACCAATAATATTGATGATGCAACTATACTCACCCATGTGATGAGTGGAAAAGATAATTTTGATAGTACTGTATCTAAGATTAAACCAAGTAATAAAAAAGTAGCTGCTCTTTCAAAAAAATTATCAATTGGAATTCCCAAAGAATACTTAAACTTTAAAAATTCTGATCAAGAAATTAAAGACAAAACGGAAAGCATAATACAAAAATTGGCTGATCAAGGACACAATATAAATTATGTTGAATTTCCTTTTTTAAAGCACATAGTTCCATGTTACTACGTACTTACAACAGCTGAAGCTTGCTCAAATTTAGCAAGGTACGATGGAGCACATTTTGGCTTTAGAAGTGAAAATAGTGATGATATTGAATCAACCTATGAAGCTTCAAGAACAGAGGGTTTTGGTATAGAGGTCAAAAGAAGAATAATGCTAGGAAATTTTGTTTTAAGCTCTGGATACTATGATGCTTACTTCACTAAAGCGCAAAAAGTTAGAAGAATTATCAAAGATAAAACTAATGAAATGCTAGCTAAAAATGATGTGTTATTATTTCCAACTACCCCATCTACTGCATTTAATATCGGAGAAATAAATGATCCAATTAAAATGTATTTACAAGATATTTTTACTGTTCATGCTAACATTACTGGGATGCCAGCAATATCCCTTCCTCTTGGAAAGCATTCAAATAAAATGCCTTTTGGAATTCAATTAATGACCCAACATTTTCAGGAAGACTTACTTTTCTCAGTCTCCAAGAACTTATGCAATTAAACCAATCTATTTTTAGATATTGCTATTAACTTATTGTTATAATTACATTAAGTTCACATTTCGTTCTTAATATGTAAGGAATAATCAATAATCGTTATGAATAAAAAAGTATACATTTATGTAAATAGGAATTAATGAAGTATCTTTTAGAAGATGAATATGAATATGATTTTGAACTAACAGGAATTTGTTGTCATGAAAAGGATTACAGACTATGTTGGGCAGTTAATAACTTACTCAATATTTCATTAGAAAAATCTGATGAAAAAATTGAGGTCATTTTCAACAAAACCTCTAAGCCAAATGCAAATTTTCCTATGTTTAAATATACTGCCGAAAATCAGCTTACCACCTATTTTTTAATCGGTAATAGGTGCGAAAACAGCTGGCTAATTCCAGAGAAGCAACATGTAGATTATTTTTTAATGGTTAAATCTTCTGAAAAGACTAACAATCGAAAATTATTGGATGATTTAAGATCAATACCATTTATATTAACAGCACATAATATTGTTGTGGAGCAATTAAAATCAAAAGAACATTTAATTTTTTAAAATGGATAAACGAACAAAAATAGTAGCAACAATAGGACCCTCAACTTCTTCCTCTAAAACATTAAAATCAATGGTAAAAGAAGGAGTTAATGTTTTTAGAATTAATTTCTCTCATGGATCTCATGATGATCACATCAAAGCGATTGAAATCATAAGGCAAGTTGATAAAGATTTAGGAACTCACACTGCTCTTTTGGCAGATTTACAAGGACCAAAAATAAGAATTGGTGAAATGCCTGAAGATGGCCTTTTATTAAAAAATAGACAAGACTTTTACTTAACTACGCTCAAAAAGCATTCCCTGGATTCTGCTGCTTATATCAGCTTGGAACAACTCCCTAGAGATGTAAAAAAAGGAGAGAAAATACTTTTGGATGATGGAAAAATTCATTTAGAAGTAATAGAAACTAATAAAAAGGATACTGTAAAAACAAAAGTAATTGCGGGTGGTATTTTATATTCCAGAAAAGGGGTAAACCTTCCAGACACTCATATTTCTGTATCAAGTTTAACAAAAAAAGATAAAAATGATCTTAAAGTAGCAATTGAGCAAGATGTAGACTGGATAGGATTTTCATTTGTTAGGTCTGCAAGAGAAGTTATTGAACTCAAGCACATGATTTCAAATTTAAATGGTAATGCCAAAGTAATTGCCAAAATTGAAAAACCCGAAGCAGTTAATGACCTTAATGCTATATTAGAAGAAACTGATGCGGTAATGGTTGCAAGAGGAGATTTAGGTGTTGAAATCCCACTAGAAAAAGTCCCTATAATACAAAAGAGAATAGTCAATATGGCTCAAGATTTAGCAAAACCAGTGATTATTGCTACTCAAATGATGGAGAGTATGATGGATAATATCACTCCAAATAGGGCTGAAGTAAATGATGTTGCCAACGCAGTAATGGATGGAGCAGATGCAGTAATGTTAAGCGGTGAAACTTCTGTTGGGAAACACCCTGTGGAAGTGATTAAAATTATGAGCAGAATTATTCATGAAGTTGAAGAAAAGTATGAGTCTCTTTATGTAAAAGAAACTATGCCTGATAAAACTCAAAATAGATTCATTACAGATTCCATTTGCTTTAATGTATGTCGATTGGCCCAAAGAGTAGATGCTAAAGCAATTATTACCATGACACATTCTGGATACACTGCATATAAAATTTCAAGTCAAAGACCAAAATCTAATATTTTTGTGTTTTCTAGTAATCGAAAACTATTAAGTACACTATCTTTAGTATGGGGAGTTTCTACCTTTTATTATGATAAAACTATCAGTACAGACCATACTATTGCTGATATTATACACTTCTTAAAAGAAAATAAACTAGTTAAAAATAAAGATTTAATTATCAATACTGCCAGTATTCCTCTTGTTGAAGGAGGAAAAACCAATATGTTAAAATTAAGTTATATTGAATAATTATGATTGACACTAAATTATTAAAAACAATATGTGAAACTGCTGGAGCTCCAGGTTTTGAAAATAGGGTAAGAGAACTGGTTTTAAAAGAAATCAAACCCTATGTAGATAAAATTGATATTGACAATATGGGTAATGTCATAGCCTTCAAAAAAGGAAATGACCAATCCAAATCTGTAATGATTGGTGCACATATGGATGAAATTGGCTTTATTATTACTCATATCGACAACAATGGGTTTTTAAAGTTTCATCCTCTTGGTGGATTTGACCCTAAAACACTCACTTCTCAGAGAGTTATAGTTCATGGCAAAAAAGATGTCATTGGAGTTATGGGGTCTAAACCAATTCATGTCATGAGTCCTGAAGAAAAAAATAAAGTGCCTAAAATTACCGACTACTACATAGATCTTGGGCTTGCTAAAAAAGAAGTTGATAAAATCATTAACGTTGGAGACTCTGTAACTAGGGAACGAGAGCTTATTGAAATGGGAGATTGTATAAATTGTAAAAGTTTAGATAACCGAATTGCAGTTTTTATTTTGATTGAAACACTTAAAAATTTAAAAACACCAGCTTTTGATACTTATGGAGTGTTTACAGTTCAAGAAGAAGTAGGTATTAGAGGAGCTCAAGTAGCTACACAAATGATTAAACCTGATTTCGGATTTGGTCTAGATACTACAATAGCCTATGATGTTCCTGGAGCTCAAGCTCATGAAAAAATAACATCATTAGGCGAAGGTGTAGCAATAAAAATAATGGATGCTAGCACCATTTGCGACTCAAGAATGGTGAAATTTATGCAAGAAACTGCTAAAGCCAAAAACATAAAATGGCAAAGAGAAATACTAACTGCAGGTGGAACTGATACTGCAAGTATTCAAAGAATGACTCCAGGAGGATCGATTGCAGGGGCATTTTCAATTCCAACAAGACACATTCACCAAGTGATTGAAATGGTTCATAAAGAAGATGTTAAAAATTGTATTGATTTAATGAGAATCTGCCTAAACACGTTAGATAAAAATGACTGGAGCTTTGGGGTTTGAACCTAACGCTCAGAACTAAACTGTTTTAAAAATCTCAGATCATTTTCAGAATAGAACCTCAGGTCATTGACTTCATAAATAAGCTGTGCTATTCTTTCAATGCCCATGCCAAAGGCATATCCGCTATACTTTTTAGAGTCAATATTACAGTTTTCTAAAACATTTGGATCTACCATACCACAACCCATAATTTCTAACCAACCAGAATATTTACAAACATTACAGCCTTTGCCTTTACATATAGTACAAGAAACATCT
>MDTB01028674.1_pt1 | contig 15091 bp, 13 predicted proteins | sample 811161 | NCBI WGS metagenome assembly MDTB01 (sample SAMN05326650, study PRJNA326480) | marine metagenome | isolation source: seawater | place: Mediterranean Sea | collected 2009
CATATTCAACAGTTAGAAGAAGCAATTTTTAAATGTGAAATATTAGATCCATTGACCAAAAATCTTGATAATATTCAATTAAATGAGTTAAACCAGGTTATTCGAAAGATTGTGGCACTGCGCTCTGATATTGATCTTCATTATCCCGCGCATCGAGTTCAATTTCATTATGAAATGAGTTTGGTTTTTGATAAAATTCCATTTGATTTACTTCAGAAGATTGTCACAGATACAGCTGATGATAGTGTAAAAAAGGAATTACTATCATTAATGCAACAATACGCACCGCAACGCATGGATACCTTGGAACGCAAAGAGAAAGGTTCATTGCTTTTTGCAGATGAGATTCAGGCAAGAAAAACAGAAAATCATGTTAAAGAGATGGTTGCTAATGCATTATTACGTTTTCGCAATTCTAAAGAATATTCACCGGTTTCAGAATTGGTGGCCCATATTTCTGCATTGCCAATTAGAGATTCGATTCGCCTGAATGTTTTTAATCGGATGCTTGATCAATTTAGTGCGTTTGCTTCAGATGGTAATTTGGCTTCAATTTCACGAATGTTGGATGTTGTTGAGGGCATTTTACGACATGATTCAAAACTTCGTGATGATTCAAAAGACGAAGTAAATTTACCCAATTTTCTAAAAAAAGTTTTGGATTCCAATGTTACTTTGGACAATGCTCAGAAAGATGCTTTATTGCACTTATTAAGTTTTTCTAACGAAAATAAAAACAAGTCTGATATCACGAATTATTCCAAATATTTTGCATTAATTGAGGCCAAAGTTGGGCCTCATAAGATTTCTGAGTTTTTAAACAATGTGCATTCAAAGTCTCGTCAGGAGGATTCATTTTTGAATAATCTTAAAAAACGCCTGGATCTTTACATTAATAGTGCAGCTGATGATAAAAGTAAAATGTTTAATGCTGTGAAGAAATTTCGCCAAAATCAAGATGAATTTCTGAGCATCAAAAACACAGCTTCAGGGCTTGATTCACCACGCGAGTTATTGGAAAATTTAGTTTATTTGCATCAATATGATGCCACAGATTTTAATGATGCATGTTTGCAATTTTCAAAGATGTATAAGGATTCTTTGATTCCTTTTGCTACTACTAAATTTGATTTGCTTTTTAAAACAATGGTTCGACAGATTAATCATTTGGAGCCCTTACCTGATGGTCTTAAAGCCAAAGACTACTATGCCATGATGCATGACTTTTTTAGGATCATTGCCCATGATTATCAACATCCACAAGCGTTGGTTAATTTTTTCAAATTAGCTGCTAAGCATGGGTTTTCTAACCATGATGTTGATTCACTTTTTCGAGATCCTTATTTCTTTAAATTTATTACACATCCAAGCAACGAAAATTCACAGGCGTTGACCAATTTTCAACGTCTACTTTTAAATCAATTTCAGAATGCCTTTTATGGTGGAAAAAAATCACACGACTTTTTTAGTGATAATACGTTACTTTTTTCTCTTAATTCAGCAGCGATTTCTTCAAAATCTTTGGTTGATTTTATACAATCTACCATAGGATCGCTTGATGATAAACATCCGGGAGTTGGGTTTAATATGATTGCTCAGTTATTAACCCAACACACTAAGACGGAGTCTCGTATTCACGCATCTCAATTTATTCAATTTGTTTTGCACCATATTTTCAAATCTGCTCCTAAGGGTCAGAGCTTTGAATTGATTGACAAAGTTTTTACGTATGTTGGCGGCCCTGAAAAAGAAATGCTTTGTGCTGAAATTGCACATTATTTTAAGGGAGGACGAACGTCAAACGCTTCAATCAATGAGTTGAAAACTCAAATTAATCAGTGGACGATTGATACAACGACGAGTTATAGCGGTGATGGTCATGATGATACGCTTCTTGATTTAGTTCAACAAATTAATAACAATTTTGAAAGCCTACAAACAGCAAAATCGATGTTAGAGACGCTGGGTTTTAAAAAAACAGCTCATAATGTTTGGGTGCCTGAAGAATCATTTGCAACTAAAGAATTGAATTTGGATTATTTAAACGCTTTAAAAAATAAAATAAAAGATAAACAGTTAAAAGAAATCGTTAATTCTATTGATTTTGATAAATGGCAATCCATTCCTGAAGAAGAGAAACGAATGATGCTTAATCCATTGGTTTTTTACTGGAAGCATTATTCTAATAACGTCGAGTTGTTATTGCCGCATTTAATTGCGGGCTTACCGCAACACATACGATTCAATGGTGCGGCACCGATAATGGGGCTTTCTGTAAGTAATCAACATCTGCTGAAGACATTTCACAAGATGTTAGATCCCAAGAAATTACCTGACGGTTCACGCCAGCATTTATTACAGAAATGTGAATCATTAATTTCAGCACCGGATTTGCCTCGTTTGAAAACTTTGGTCGCTCATTCCGCTCAACATGATGAGCCACATTTAAAATCGTTTGTTAACGATTTGACATTGACGGGTGGCAAACAAATGAGCATGCGAAGTAAACTTGTTAACGCTCGAAAAGTTCAAAAAATTAAAAGTGCTAACAATTCACATGATATATATTTTTGGATGGATATTTTGCGGGAATATGCCAAATATGCTCGATTATTTGAGGTTGACCGAACCAAGACGTTGTCGGTTTCCCATATTGGATCTTCCCTTAGTGTATAATTAATTTATGCTTTTTTTTGCAATTTTTATTTATGTTGCCATGTTTTTGATTTTTTGTGCGGGGATATATTTGCAATATAAACAGCATCAACATCGTGTAAAAGTTATTCGTCAAAACAAAGAAAAAAGTTTGGCTGCTATTCAGCAATATCGTGATTCCCAACAATCTCAAGTTCCGGCTCAATATCAAAAAGAACAACTCCAAAAATTAAAACAACAGCAATTGGAACGAGATTTAAGAGCCGATTACCTAAAACAAACAACCGATGATGCAACACATAATACGGACGACTAACCGCTTGATTTATTTGGTCTTTTTATTTACAGTTTACTGAGCATGGCATTAATTCTCATTTCCGCCCTTTCCATTCGTGTGCTGATGGACATCTGTTTTAAACTTTCTGTACAGGATGTGACGTTTGTATCCTTAAATGGTTTTTTTCCAAGTCTTATGAAAGTTGTGTTTCGTTGGACCTTTTTAGTTGCTATTTTAATTTCAGTTTTAAATTTTTGGTTATGGATGATGGTATTGTCACATTATGATTTAAGTTTTGCTTACCCTATGTTTGGGGTTTGTTTTGCTTTGATTATGCTGAGTGGTACGATTTTTTTTGGTGAAAAAATGGATCAGAATAAGCTTATCGGTATTGGGTTTATTTTGTTGAGTTCATTGGTTTTAATTTTCGAATGATTCAAATACTTTGTTTTATTCTAATGCCTATTTTTTTCACAGTAACCGGTGAGTTTTTACTAAAGTATAGTGTGGATGGCCTTCCAATTGGATTAAACTTGGAGAGTTTGTTGCTTATCTTATCAACACCCGGTATTTTATTTGGTATCTTATTTGTTTTTTCAGCATCGATTTTATGGATTGTTGGGATGAGTAAGTTTCAGTTGTCTTTTATGTACCCCTTTATGAGTTTAAATTATATTATTATCATTATTGGGTCAGAATTTTTATTAAAAGAAGATGTCCAACTTAATCGCTATATTGCGATACTTTTTATTTTGATTGGACTTATTATTATATCCCGTAGTCAAAATATAAAAATTAAGGAGTAAGTATGTCAGCAAACGATTTGTCACAAGTCATTTCAAAAATAGAGCCCAGTTTAACCATGAGCATTACAGCTTTGGCCAATAAATTAAAGGCAGATGGTCAAAATGTTATTGGGTTTGGTGCAGGGGAGCCTGATTTTGATACTCCAGATCCAATAAAGGCCGCTGCCATTGCGGCTATTGAGTCTGGAAAAAGTAAGTATACGCCTGCCGCCGGATTGCCAGAATTAAAATCCGCAATTATTGATCGACTGATGGCTGATTATGGTGTGCAATATGCCAGCAATGAAATTGTTGTTTCGTGTGGAGCAAAACATAGTTTGCATAATGTTTTCTATGCCATTTGTGATCCCGGAGATGAAGTTATTGTTCCTGCACCATATTGGGTTAGTTACCCTGAACAAATTGCGTTAACAGGTGCGACCATGGTGCCGATTGAAACAACGGTTGCAGCTGATTTCAAGGTTACGGTTGCAGATTGTGAAAAAGTACTTACAAAAAAAACAAAGGCCATTGTTATCAATACACCATCAAATCCAACAGGAACGGTTTACAGTGAGTCTGAGCTTCGTGCGATTGCAGATTGGGCCGTTCAAAATGATCTTTGGATTATCTCGGATGAAATTTATGATAAATTAACTTATATTGGGTCCCATGTTTCTACGGCTCAATTATCGCCAGCGATCAAAGCCAAAACTATTTTGGTCAATGGGGTTTCAAAATCATATGCAATGACGGGTTGGCGTATTGGTTATTTTGCCGCACCTGCTCATATTTCGGGTGCAGTCGCTCGATTACAATCTCATACAACATCAAATCCAACGTCCATTGCACAATATGCAGCAATTGAAGCGTTTCAAATGGACCAGGCTATTTTAGATGATATGAAATCAACATTTAATAAACGCCGGCAGCGAATGATAGACCTTTTAAACGATATTCCTGGTATTCAAATTAATCAGCCTCAAGGTGCATTTTATGCATTTCCTCAGATTGAATCTTTATTTGGAAAAACTACAACAACAAATAAACAAATTACAAACTCCATGTCTTTTTGCGAACAATTGTTAGAACAAGCACAAGTTGCCTGTGTTCCAGGTATTGGATTTGGTGCCGAAGGCTATATGCGATTGTCTTATGCGACTTCAGATGAAAACATTGAAAATGGTTTGTCTCGCTTGAATGACTGGGTTTTAACCCTTCGCTAAAGACTTGGCATAAAAGTTTTATTGTATTTAGTGGGAAAAGCAATCAAATTGATGGCCAATACAATTAAGTGTTGGCCACTTTTGTTTTAACTGTCAAAATCAAGGGTATAGTTAAGTTATGGGGGCTTCAAATACGGATTATATTGCTGATTGTTGGACGGCACTCGATGATGGACGGATTCGTTGTGATGTTTGTCCTCGCCAATGCCATTTAAAAGAAGGCCAACGTGGCTTTTGTTTTGTTCGCCAACATAAAGATCAAAAAATGGTCTTAACTACGTATGGTCGAAGTAGTGGCTTTTGCATTGATCCAATTGAAAAAAAACCGTTGAATCATTTTTATCCTGGGACCAGTGTGTTGTCATTTGGCACGGCCGGGTGTAATTTAGGCTGTCGGTTTTGTCAAAATTGGGATATGAGCAAAGCCAATGTTATGGATCGTTTGACAGATGCTGCAAGTCCTCAAAAAATTGCTGCTGTTGCAAAACAGATGGGGTGCAAATCCATTGCATTTACGTATAATGATCCTGTTATTTTTATGGAATACGCGATTGATATTGCGAAAGCATGTAAAGCGCTTGATATTTCAACTGTTGCGGTTAGTGCTGGTTATATGATGCCTGAGGCAAGGGAACGATTTTATTCCCATATTGATGCCGCCAATATTGATTTGAAAGCGTTTAGTGACACATTTTATCAAAAACTGTGTTTTGCTGCGCTTGAGCCTGTGCTTGATACATTAACTTATTTAAAGCATCACACCAATGTTTGGTTTGAAATTACAACGCTCCTTATTCCTGGTCAGAATGATAGTGAAGAAGAAATTAAAGCGTTGTCAGACTGGGTTTTTACCAATTTAGGTGCTGATGTTCCGTTGCATTTTACGGCATTTCATCCTGATTTTAAGATGTTGGATACCTCCAATACGCCGTTAGAAGCATTGCTTTTCGCTCGAGAAATTGCACTTGATTGCGGTCTTCAATACGTTTATGTCGGTAATGTGCATCATGTTGATGGTGGAAGTACACGGTGTCCTCAATGCAATCATTTATTAATCGAACGTGATTGGCATGAATTGGGGGAGTATCAAATAAAAAATCATGCATGTTCCAATTGTGGAACTTCTATCCCAGGTGTTTTTTCAAATCATAAGGGTACCTGGGGTCGACGACGTATGCCGTTGCAGTTAACGGATTTTCCAGATTAGTAGTGTTCAGACTGCTTTTTTTAAATTGGCGGATTGTTTTTAAAAACTTTCGCTAATTCTTCGTTGAGTTTGGTATGAAACAGATCTTTTTGTGGTCTATCAACGATGGCATTTACCGGACAAACATGAAGGCAAGCCCCACAATCAATGCAAACATCAGGATCTATCACCATAAATGGCTTTTTTTCATGCTCCCCCGGGTAAATGCAATTTACCGGGCAAACTTCAACACATTTCGCATGTCTTTCACCTAAACAAGGTGCAGTTATTACGTATGTCATATTATTAGTTTCGATAAAAACTCTTAAACCTTTAATGATCGATATAAATTGTTAAATCTTTAATCAAAAGTAGAAAAATTATGTATAATACGCCTATGAAACACGAAATTCCGAGTGATGAGATCATTAAGGCGCTTCCAAAAGATGGTGGCGATCACTTTAATCGGTTGATTTTTGAATCCAGCATTTACTTAAAAAGCCATGCCCACCAAGCCATTGATTGGTACCCCTGGGGCCAACCAGCATTTGAACTGGCAAAAATAACCAATAAGCCATTATTTTTATCGATTGGTTATTCGTCATGCCATTGGTGTCATGTGATGTCAGATCAGACATTTGATCATCCTGATGTTGCCAATGCATTAAATCAACACTTTATTGCAATTAAAATTGATCGTGATCAATACCCTGATTTGGATCAGATTTTCATGAATGCTACGCAATTAATGATTCAACATGGGGGATGGCCAAATTCTGTATTTTGTTTACCAACTGGGCAACCTTTTTATGCAGGAACTTATTTTCCACCTGATGATCAGCCTGGTCGTGTGGGATTCCTTACGTTACTTCAACAATTGGCAGGCGCATGGAAACATAATCATGAGGAAATTGTACAACAAGCCCAAGAACTTGAGCGGGTGATTCAAAAAATGAATCAGCTGCAAAAGGACCCTCATCAGTCACTGCAATTGCGTTCTGGTTTTCAAAAAACCATTGATGCACTGGTTCAAGATTTTGATTCCAATTTTGGTGGACTTGGTGTTGCACCAAAGTTTCCTCCATATGCGGCGTTACGGCTTTTAATAGATCATGCTCAACATCATGATTTTGTTTATTTGACATTAACTAACATGGCGTTAAGTGGACTTTATGATCAAGTTGACGGTGGATTTCATCGTTACAGTACGGATCAAGAATGGCACCTGCCACATTTTGAAAAAATGTTAATTGATAATGCCCAAATGATTGAGCTATATTCTCGCATGGCAATCAAAGATCAGGATGGCTTATTTAAGCGAGTTGTTGAAGAAACAGTTGCGCATTTAATGCGGGATTGGGCATTGCCCGATGGTGGTTTTTTAGCAACTATTGATGCGGATAGTGACGGTGGTGAAGGCCATTATTATGTCATTGAGTATGATGAGCTATTATCGTTAGCCGATTCGCCAACCGTGCAAAGCTGGATTGATTACTTTCAAATTACACCGAATGGAAATATGTTGGATGAGGCAACAAATGAAGAAACTGGCTATAATATTTTCCATCCAAAATCGTTCGATGCTTCTTTTGATCGTTCTTATTTTCAAACAACATTAAAGGCGTTTCGAAAAACAAAGCGTGAGCATCCAATAAAAGATGCCACATTTCGTATTTCTGCGAACGCATGGTTAGCTAAAGCACTTGTATTGGCAGGTCAAGTTTTTACGAATTCGACTTGGATTGATTTAGGGAACCAGCTTTTGGATACGGTTTTATTAAAAATTAAATCGCAATTGACATCCGTTTATTTGGATGATGTTGTTTATGCATTGTCTGCTGTAATCGAAGCGAATCGTGCGCCCGAAGATTATATTTTTTTATGGGATTTATTAATGGATGCTTTTTATGATTACGGCCAAGGTGGGCTTTGGTATTCTCAAATCGATCATCGAACCCCTATATCTCGAATCAAAGATATTTATGATCATGCACAACCATCTTCAAATGGTGTTTTCATTGCTTGTGCACTTTTACTTTATCAAAAAACCAAGCACATTAAATACTATGAAAGAGCACTTGAAATGATGGGTGCTTTTATGACCACTGTTATGCAATCTCCACGCGGTTCTGAAACGTATTGGCAAGCGATTCAAATGTTTTGGAAGCGCTTTGATGTATCCGATCTTTTTTCTGTACAAATGGTTAAGTGTGTAAAGCAAAGTTCTACTTCCATTGCCATTGAGGTTGATTTAAAGATAGCTCCTGGTCATTTTTTAATTCAAAAAGATGCATTTGATTTACCGGATCAAGCAAAGTGGTTGCAATTTTCAATTGACCCAATTAAAACCCGGCGAATGGATTGGTCACAAGCCGTTATACAATGTGCGACTGGTAGTGTCCGAATTCGTGGTCGCGTGCGGTTGGATAAAATTCCTGAATACTTTAAATTGCATATTCCAATTTGTTCAGAAACGGTTTGCTTTGAACCTGTTATGTTGGACATTCCAATTACGGATTAGGGGGATGGGCACAGATTATGTGCCCGTTCATCATTCGATGAATTAATAAAGGTTGTCTTGAAACCCAGTGGGTCCCAATAAATCTACGAACGGATCTAATTTTTTTGTATTGTTCCGCGATGATTTGGTTGTTTTTTTCGCCGATGTTCGTTTCTTTATTCGATCCACAAATTTTGTTAAATGCGTGGCTGAAAATTCATCTGCACTTGAATGCATGGACATTTCACTATGAATTAGATTAAAAAATACATCATTGTTATTCGTTGTTGATCCATTTTGTCCGATGGTCTGAATTGAAACATCTGCAAATGGACCGTTAATTTTTCTAGCCATTTTCTCCCTCCCCTTATTGCCTCTTCACTATGAGTATCGTCAATCTTAGGGGGCTATTTGTATTGAAATAATTTGATATTTAGCGAACATTGTCTATACTAGAAGTGTGCAAGAAACACTTGTTAAAATTACGGGTCAAGTTCAGGGCGTATTTTTTCGTCGCTCATGTCAGGACTTAGCGCAGCAGTTGGGTGTTAATGGGTGGGTCAAAAACTGTTCAGATGGTTCAGTAGAGGCTTTGTTTCAATGCCCAGCCGTTATTTTAAATCAAATGTTAACCTGGATTCAGCAAGGACCCGTGCATGCTAAAGTAGAAAATGTGCGTATTCTTTCACAAAAAGACTGTACGAATCCAAGTGAAGGATTTAACATAATATATGAGGAAACGTTATGATTAAAGTCTACAAATTTGGAGGGACATCTGTTGGTTCTGTTGAAAAAATTCAGGCCATTGCAGATCGTATTTTAAATGAACCCGAAAATCGCCATGTGATTGTGGTATCAGCGATGGGGCATACTACTGATCAATTGGTGAAACTGACCTCAGAAATTGCGACTACCCCTGAGCCTCGTGAATATGACGCTTTAATTTCTACTGGTGAAAATGTGTCAGCAGCGCTTTTAAGTATGTCGATTATTGCAAAGGGTGGAAAAGCGATTTCTTTGAATGGTGCTCAAGCTGGTATTTATACAAGTAACGGCCATAAACGTGCTAAAATTATTGATGTAAAACCGGAACGAATTCAGGCTGAACTTGATGATAATAAGGTTGTTGTTGTCACCGGTTTTCAAGGCGTTTCCGAATACAATGATGTGACGACAATTGGTCGTGGTGGATCAGATACCTCTGCGGTTGTTTTGGCGGCGGCACTTGGCGCATCAGAGTGTGATATTTACACTGATGTTGACGGTGTTTATACGACTGATCCGCGCCAGGTAAAACATGCTCAAAAATTAAATATTGTTTCTTACGATGAAATGTTAGAGTTGGCTTCTATGGGTGCACAAGTGTTACACCCAAGAGCTGTTGAGTGTGCCAAAGAAAATAATATTATTTTACATGTTCGATCTTCTTTTTCAGCTGAAGATGGAACGCGAATTAAGGAGTTAAGCCCAATGGAGTTAAATCGAGCTGTTACAGGTATCGCATTAAAGCGAGATGAGGCAAAAATATCGGTGGTTGGAATTCCTGATCAGCCAGGTATTGCTGGTCAATTATTTAATCAATTGGCGCAACACAATGTAAACATTGACATGATTATTCAAAGTAACGAACAAGAAAATGAAACCAATTCAATTACCTTTACTGTTTCTGAGGATGACTTTTCTGAAGCGAAATCAATCACTGAAGCTATTGCAACCTCTCTTGGTGCAGGTGAAGTGGTGGGGGATACGAATATTGCGAAGGTGTCTATTGTCGGTGTTGGTATGATCTCCAAGCCAGGTGTGGCTGCAAAAATGTTCAAGACATTGGGTGATCATGGTGTAAATATACAACTGATTACAACATCTGAAATCAAGGTATCATGTGCCATTGAGTCAAATCAGGCAGACGCTGCTGTTCAGGCGTTGCATCATGCGTTTAATTTGCATAGTCAATGATTGAACAACTTCCAATTTATGGGTTGCTTTTTTTGATGGGTTGGCTTCCTTTGCAAATGGGATACCGATCATTGGAGCTGCTTTTTCCTTTTCCAATCAAAGCTGCTAAAGTCAATTTTTCATTGTTGCCTTTCTTATATTTGATTTATTTGAGTCTTGAAGTTGCTCGTGGGTATTTTATGATGTTTGTTGTTCATGAATGGTTGGCTTTTGATTTTGATTTGATCTTTGGGGCATTTTTATTTTTACTTGCGATTGGTTTTCCAATTTACATTCCATCTCAATATCGAACGTCCCTTTGGTTATCGATGATGGGAATATATGCTTATTTATTTCCTTACTTTTTTTGGGTGATGCCGATTGTTTTAATTACGATGTTTTTCTTTGGCCAATCCCGTTTAAATGCCTATCTTCTTTTAGGTATTATTTTTCTAATGATTGGTGTTTTCCAGGGTGGGAATAGTTTGTATGTTTTGCTTTATATTGGGTTACTTTTGTATTTGGTTTTAAAAACTTATGTTGACTCTGACATTATAAAGGTTGATTAAATTGGAATTTTTGATGTTATGTTCACAAAATCTTTTGGATTAATTCTGACACTTTGAACACTAATACCGAAATGAAGGTGAGGCCCAGTCGCTATTCCCGTTGATCCAACGGTTCCAATAATATCACCTTTTGAAACAACGTCATTAATATTTACATTTAATTGATTTAGATGATTATAAATTGTCAGTATTCCCCAGCCATGATTAATCATAATTGTATTCCCATGCACTTTGAGTGTTTTTGCTAATACAACTGTTCCAGATTGTGCTGCTTTAATTGGTGTTCCCGTGACAGCTGCGATGTCGATGCCTGAATGAGACCAGCCCGGTCGGTTGTTGTAAATCCGTTGGGTTCCAAATTCAGAACTGATTCTACCATCTAATGGCCAAAGAAATGATCCTGTAAATTTTTTGGATTTTGTGATTGTGTTGAATTTTCTTCCAATCAGTCGACTTTCGTTTCTGCGACTGGGTTTATCTTGTTTGATTTTATGTTTCTTTGGCTTTAATTGAATATGTTCTTTAGTGAAGTTTGCTGCTGAAATTACAATGGGTAATTGGGTTTGATATCGGCTCCCATCATTGAAGGCAAATGAAAATTTCAGGTACATTTTCTGAGGTTTTAAAAACCGACTGATACCAATACAAGTTAAATATTCATAATGATGGTTTGATTTTTTAAATAATTTAAATGTTGCTTTGCTTAGAGAAATGTTTCCGGACCTCAGTTTTTTACTGGTTGTAATTTTTACCCAAACGGCATCCCCTTGTTTTGGTGTTTTATTCATAATATTTACGGATACAAGTGGGTGTGCAATTGTTATATAAGATGCAATTAAAATTGATATTGTAATTATTTTTACCATCAAAAATATCCTAACATTCTAAAAATTTTTGAGCAATTCTCGTATTATTAAAACAACCAATATTTCTTCGATGAAATTCACCCTGTATTTCATGTATACTTAAGATAAGTGTTAAAACTTATGAATTTTAGGACAGGTCGCGTGAAAACATCATTGAGTAGGGAACTCTCAGTTATCAGAGGCAACCTGAATCAGGGAAAAGGCTAAAGATGAGCCATTTATAAAATACATAAATTTTAATAAAATTTCAATATTTTTTAGGAGTTTTTTATGAATAGTGTTTTAGATCTTATATATAAGCAGATTAAACAACGGCCAAGTCAGCCCGCGTTACATTATTTGGAGGATGATGCATTTGTTCCAATTACGTATCATGAAATGGCACTTGGTGCAGAACGCTTAACTATCTATATTCAAGAGCACTGTGAGCCTGGTGATAATGTTGTTATTTGGGCAAATAATTGTTGGCAATGGGCCATTACCGATTTAGCAATTCAATTGGCGGATGCAGTTTCTGTTCCTGTTTACCCAACAGCTGGTGAGGATCAGCTTGAATATATTTTTAACGACTCTAAACCAGTATTAATTTTTGTTGATTCATTAACTGATGCCCGTGTTGATGCTGTAAAGGCCATTGATTCTGTTAAAAAAGTAATCTCTTTTGAAAAGATTGAGGGGGTTCAATCGCAAGATCTTCTCACTGAGTTTAATGATGTTATGAATGCGTTACCTGAAGTTGCGATGATTAATGATCCAAATTGGGTCAAAGATCGCTTAAACTTACCGCTCACCACGCTCTATACTTCTGGTACTACAGGCATTCCGAAAGCAGTTCCATTGACTCACAATAATATTGTTCAAAACTTTTTAGGCATTTTGGATATTATTCCAATCACAAGTGCTGACACATCGCTGTCGTTTCTTCCGTTGTCGCATATTTTTGAGCGAACGGTTGGTTTTTTCTGTGTCATGGGTGTAGGCGCAAGTATTTATTACGCAGAATCCATTGATACGGTTGCTCGAGACTTATTGGTTGCCAAGCCCACATTTATTATTAGTGTTCCACGTCTTTATGAAAAAATATATCAACGTGTTATGGCCAATGCGACGGGTATTAAGAAAACCATTTTAAAACTGGCGTTATTTATTGGACGTTTCTTTCAACGTGGAATTTTATGGAGCATTGCATATAAATTGGTATTTTCAAAAATACACCAAAAAACAGGTGGTAATGTTCGTTTTCTAGTTACTGGTGGTGCGCCAATATCCACACATATTGAAATGTTTTTCAATGCTGCAGGCTTACCCGTTGTTCAAGGATATGGTTTAACTGAAACGTCACCCATTATTACAGGGAACTTGGATAAAAAGGTTGGTTCCGTTGGAAAGCCACTTGATAATTTGGATGTTAAGATTTTAGATGGTGGTGAAATTTGTGTTAAGGGGCCTAGTATTTTTGCAGGTTACTCTAATGTTTCAAATGATGATGTTTTTACCGAAGATGGATTTTTTAAAACTGGAGACTTGGGCTATTTGGATAAAAAAGGTTACTTGTATGTTACTGGACGTAAAAAAGAAATTATTGTCTTGTCGAATGGTAAAAACATATCCCCCAATTTAGTCGAAGAAAAGCTCATTCAATCAAGTTTTGTTAACCAAGTGGTTGTTGTGGGAGATGATCGTAGTTATTTGGTTGCATTGGTTGTTCCAGATGAAGAAGCACTTCAACTTGCTCTTGGCTCATCTGAACAATTGGCTGATTTGATTAATAATGATAAAACTCAAGATCTTATCCAAGCTGATTTGTTGAAATTGTCCGCTAAATTGGCGAACTTTGAAACCATTAAAGCGATTCATTTACTTTCGGATGAGTTCACAATTGAGGGTATGGAATTGACCCCAACGTTAAAATTGCGACGAAAAGAAATTAGTAAAAAATACGCGACTATTATTGAATCGTTGTATGATAAAGGGGAGTAGTTTATGAAAAAAGGTCATGAAAGAATAGCGATTGTTAATGGGTTTCGAACGCCTTTTATTAAAGCGGGTACTTTATTTAAATCAATTGATGCTGATCAATTAGGAGTGCATCCATTAAAAGAGGCTTTTTTACGATCAAATATTTCACCTGAAGAAATTGATGAGGTTATTGTTGGTTGTGCTGGACAGCCGCCACATGCAGCAAATGTGGCGCGTGTTATTTCGTTACGCGCTGGTGTGCCGCGACAGGTTCCCGCAATGACGGTTCATCGAAACTGTGCGTCTGGTATGGAGGCAATCTCAACAGGTGCTCAACGATTGTTGTTGGGTGAAGCTGATATAGTTGCTGCTGCAGGAGTTGAATCAATGTCAAATTATCCCATTATGTATGGTGATAAAATGCGCGGCTTTTTTGATCGTTTAATGCGGGCTAAAAGTTTATTTCAACGGTTAAAAGTATTTAGTTCTTTTCGATTTCGTCATTTGAAACCAATCGTTGCTCTTCAGTTGGGTTTAACGGATCCTGTTTGTGACTTAATTATGGGTAATACCGCAGATAATGTTGCAAAAAAGTTTGGTATTTCAAGGGAAGAACAAGATGAGTTCTCACTTCAATCTCATTTGAAGGCAATGTCGGCTCAGGAAGCGGGCCGATTTGATGATGAGATAATTTCTGTACACATACCCAATGCCTATGAACAAACTGTTACGGCTGATAACGGGCCACGGATTGGTCAGACCATTGAGGCGCTTAAAAAGTTAAGGCCTTATTTTGATCGTAAGTCAGGTACTGTGACGGTTGGCTCTTCGAGTCAGATTACCGATGGTGCCGGTGCATGTATTTTAATGCGTGAGTCTACTGCAAAGGAAAGAGGGGTTACCCCCTTGGGCTATTTAACTGGGTATGCTTACGCTGGTTGCGAACCTAGCTTGATGGGTATGGGCCCAACCTATGCATCGTATCGATTATTCCGAGAACATAATATTACGATGGATGATATTGATTTGGTTGAAATAAATGAAGCATTTGCAGCGCAAGTTCTGGGAAATGTTCGTGCATTTGAGTCGAAGTCTTTCTTTAAAGAAGAGTTTAATGATTCTAACCCCTTGGG
>MDTB01076618.1_pt1 | contig 15090 bp, 14 predicted proteins | sample 811161 | NCBI WGS metagenome assembly MDTB01 (sample SAMN05326650, study PRJNA326480) | marine metagenome | isolation source: seawater | place: Mediterranean Sea | collected 2009
CTTCAAAAACACGGTTGCGTCTGTTAATTAAATTCTTTGTAAATCAGGCCAACCGTGGTTATTTAAACGGCCTTGCTGCTGAATTTAATGAATCTACCAATTCAATTAGAAAAGAACTTAATCATTTGTCTGAAGCAGGTTATTTAGAAAAATATAAAGACAATAATAAAGTAGGGTATAAAGCAAACGTAAATCACCCTATGTTTGAAATTTTACGAAGAGTTGTTTTAAAACATCTTGGATTAGAAGATATAATTGACCATGTTCTAAAACAAATTGGTCAGGTAAACGAAATACACGTTCTTGGTGACTACGCAAAAGGTTTAGATAGTGGCTTGATAGAAGTTTTATTGATTGGAAATGAACTTAACACCAAGTACTTAAGCAATTTAGAGCTAAAAATTGAAAAGCTAATAGAGCGTAAGGTTCAATTTATTATTAGTAACAGAAAATCTTCAGACCAAAGGTCTATTCTTTTGTATAAAAAATAAGCGTATGTTAAAAAACAGCAAAATACTGGTAACAGGTGGCACCGGGTCATTTGGAAAGCGTTTCGTTAAAATGACTTTAAGCAGATTTGACCCAGAAGTTATCTTCATATACTCTCGTGACGAAATGAAACAGTGGGAGATGTCTGAAGAGTATAAAAACGATGAAAGAGTCCAATTCATAATTGGAGATGTCCGAGATAGAGAGCGACTTTCTCGATCTTTGGATAATATAGATTATGTAGTTCACGCAGCCGCAACAAAGATAGTTCCTACTGCAGAATACAATCCTTTTGAATGTGTTAAAACCAACATAAATGGGGCCATGAATGTTATAGATACTTGCATTGATAAAAAAATTAAAAGAGTAGTGGCTCTTTCAACAGATAAAGCTTGTAATCCTGTAAATTTATACGGTGCGACAAAGCTAGCTTCCGACAAATTGTTTATAGCTGGAAGTGTCAATAATAAAGGGGGTACTAAATTTTCAGTTGTAAGATACGGTAATGTCATGGGCTCTAGAGGTTCTGTAATTCCTTTTTTCTTGAAAAAAAAGAACGAAGGGTCTTTGCCTTTGACAGATTTAAGAATGACTAGATTTATGATAACCTTAGACCAAGGTGTAGAGCTTGTTTGGCATGCTTTCTCAGATATGTTGGGAGGTGAAATCTATGTAAAAAAAATACCCTCTATAAAAATAGTAGACCTAGCAAAGATTATTGCTCCAAAAGCTAATCAAAAAATAATTGGGATTAGACCTGGAGAAAAACTCCACGAGCAAATGATAAGCCATGAAGACGCTCCCCACACATTTGAATATGAAAATCACTTTAAAATTCTTCCGGCATTAAATAATTTATCAAAAGACCAAAAAAGAATTAATGGTGGATCAAAAGTAAATGACGATTTTACTTATAGTTCAGAAAAAAATAATAAATGGATGACCGATAACGAGGTATTGAAATGGCTAGAGGAGAATCAGGAAAAAAAAGAAGGAATTTAACTATGAAAACAATTCTTTTTGCTGGTGGAACCAGTCTTCTTGCCAAGTCATGGACGAGGACTTTAGAAAATGACTTTAATTATATTATTTCAGTTCACAAAAGGAAATTAAAGGGCCAAAATATAAAAACAATTACGTTAGATTATTCAAATCCTGCCAAAATTACTGAACAATTGAAAAATAATAATGTACAAATATTGATCAATTGCATTGGTCTTACCGTTATTGAAGAATGCAGTAAATTCCCTGAAAAAGCTATCAAAGCAAATACAATTATCCCCAACATACTTGCGAAAGCATGTAAAAAGGCAAAAGTTAAGTTTGTCCATATTTCGACTGATCACTTATATAATGGAGATAAATCATTTTATTGTGAAAGGGATAAAAAATCACCATTAAATAAATATGCTGAGACTAAAAGTGTAGCAGAGGAAGAGATTTTGAGTGAAAATAAAAATTCGTTAATTATTAGGACAAATTTTTTTGGTTGGGGACCTAGTTACAAAAATTCATTTTCAGATAGAATACTCAACCAAATAGAAGCCGGAAGGGAAATCCAATTGTTTGGTGATGTCTATTTTACTCCGATATCAATAGATGAACTAAAAAAACAAATATTTAATCTTATTTCATTGAGTGCAAAAGGAGTTTTTAATATTTGTTCTAATGAAAGGATATCCAAATATGATTTTGGATGTAAAATTGCAGATATTTTCGGCTACTCCTCCGATCTTATCATTAACTCTAGCATAGAAAGTTTTAAACATTTAGTATCTAGACCTAAAGACATGAGTCTAAGCAATCATAAGTTGTCTACATTTACCGGAAAGGCTCTTCCTTCTATAGACGAACAAATAAAATCTTTAAAAAAACAACGTGAGCTGGAAACAGAAAGACATGTAATACCATACAGTAGGCAGAACATTTCAGAAAAAGATATTACATCCGTAGTTGACGTACTTAAGTCAGATTTTGTGACCCAGGGTCCAGTAATTCAAAAATTTGAAAATAAATTAGCTGAACATTGTAATGCAAAATTTGCTTATGCTTGTAATAGTGGTACAAGTGCGCTTCACGTTGCTTGTCTCTCTTTAGGTTTAGGTAAAGGGGATTTGGTTTGGACAAGTCCAATATCATTCGTTGCATCTTCCAATTGCGCACTATATTGTAATGCAGAAGTTGATTTTGTTGACATTGATCCAAAAACATACAACATGTCAACAATTCTTTTAGAAGAAAAACTGTTTGAAGCAAGGAAAACGGGGAGATTGCCAAAAATTGTTATCCCAGTTCATTTATCAGGTCAAAGCTGTGACATGAAAAAAATTCATGAATTAAGTTTGGAATTTGGATTTAAGATTATTGAAGACGCTTCTCATGCCGTTGGTGCCAAGTATGAAGATTTACCAGTTGGGGACTGTAGGTATAGTGATGTAACCGTATTCAGTTTTCACCCAGTAAAGATAATTACTACTTGTGAAGGAGGAATGTGTCTTACGAATGATCCAAATGTTGCCGAACTAATTTATCGTTATAGAAGCCATGGGATAACCCGTCAACCCTCAGAAATGACAAAGGTACCAGATGGACCTTGGTATTATGAACAATTAAACCTTGGACTAAATTATAGGATTAATGATGTTCAAGCTGCTTTAGGACTAAGTCAAATATCCAGATTAGATAGTTTTGTAAAAAAAAGGGAAAACATTGCAAAAAGATATGATGATTTGCTCTCAGACTCAATAGTCAAAACCCCTCATATTAATCCAAAAAGTTCCTCTTCTTGGCATCTCTATATAATAAGGGTTAAGGAGAATGAAATAACTAACCATAAACAGCTATTTGAGAAGTTTAGAACTGCTGGGATATTAGTAAATATTCATTATATACCAATATACAGACAACCATATTATCAGTCTCTAGGTTTTGATATAAATAACTTCCCAGAATCAGAAAAATACTATAAAGAGGCCATAAGTATTCCTATTTTCCCAGGTTTAACAGAGTTTGAGCAGGATAAAGTGGTTTCCTTAATAAAGAAACCTGTAGGTTTTCAAAATATATTTTGATGTTTTATTATTATAAAGTCAACAGAGTTTATTTCATAAAACAGACTTATAGATAAATAATATGGCTAAAATTTCAATAGGAACAGCTCAATGGGGATTAAATTATGGGATATCTAATACTTCTGGAATTCCTAGTTCTAAATCTGTAATGCAAATATTAGATTATGCCAGGGCTAATAATATCCAAATGCTCGACACAGCAGCTGTTTATGGAAAGGCAGAGTCAAAATTGGGAAAGGTTGGATGTGATGATTTTCGTGTTGTAACAAAAATAATTCTCCAAAATGAGAAAAATTTTGATGGTATAAAAAGTTCAATACAAAACTCACTGTTAAGGCTAAAACAAAATTCAGTTTATGGATGTTTAATTCACAATCCAGAGGAATTAATTAATAACAAAAAACAATGGTTAGCACTCCAAAATGAAAAAAATAAGGGTAGTGTTTTAAAAGTCGGCTATTCAATTTATGATATAAATACCTTAGAAACTTTGTTTAAAAAAGAAATGATTCCAGATATTATTCAATTTCCTTATAATATTCTTGACAGAAAATTTGAAGGTTACATGGAACTATTAAAAAAAAATAAAGTAGAAATTCATGTTAGATCAGTTTTTTTACAAGGTTTATACTTCATGGGAATTAGCAAAATCCCAAAAAAGCTTGAACCGTTGAGAGAAACATTAAAACAGTTAAAGGACCTTAGTAAATCAAAATCTATCTCTATGTTAGAGCTTTGCTTATCCTTTGTTCTAAAAAACAAGAAAATTGATTTTATAGTTATGGGTATTGAAAATTTAAAACAGTTAATGCAAATAAATGATTTTTTTAGCAAAGACAATTTTGTGAGTATTATTGAAGATGACATAGATTTTAACTTTAACAAAAATCTCTTGAATCCAAATAATTGGTAAAAGATGAACAATATTAATTTTAAACATATGTATTATAAATTTTTTAAAAATGAAAGTTGAAATTATAGCTGAAATGGCTCAAGGCTTTGAAGGTAATTATAATCAAGCTAAATTACTTGTAACTGCTGCTGCTTCTGCCGGGGCAAATGCCGCAAAATTTCAACTAGTATATGCAGATGAATTGGCTACTCCAGATTATGAATATTATGATTTTTTTAAATCACTAGAAATGAATGACGAAGAGTGGGCCTGCTTAAAAAAATACTCGGATGAAAAACAAATAGAACTATACCTTGATATCTTTGGATCTAAAGGTTTAGATTTATGTGAAAGAGTGGGTATTAAAACTATCAAATTACATCCCACAGACATAAATAATTTATCTCTTCTTCAAAGTGTATCTGTATCAAAAATTGAAAATCTAATTTTAGGAGTTGGTGGAGCTACTTTAGATGAAATAGAAAATGCTTTAAACTTTCTAAATAGAAAAAAAATAGACCTTCTATTGGGGTTTCAGTCCTATCCAACCGAAAACAAGGACAACCAAATTTTCAGATTAAAAACTTTGTCAAAATTAATGAAAAAGAAATTTTCTAATTTCAGAATTGGATTTGCAGATCATGCCTTACCAAATGGAGGCTTAAAATATGCTTTGTCATGCACTGCAATAGGAGCAGGCGCAAATGTCATAGAAAAACACTTAACCTTAGGTAAAGTCATGAAAATGGAGGACCATGAATCTGCACTTAATCCAGACGAATTTAAAGAATTTGTAAAAGTTATTAATCAAAGTGCATTAGCTTTTGGTAATAATGAATATTTTTCAGGTGATTTTGAAATGAGTATTTCTGAAAAGAAATACAGAAAAGTGATTAGAAGACACGTAGTGACCTCTAAACCACTAAAAAAAGGTCATACTATCACAAAAGACGACGTTTTGCTGAAAAGAACCGCGTCTGTGAATGTAATTTATGATTTAAATAATGTTTACCAAAAAAAAATTCTTAAGGACCTGGGGAACAATCAACCAATATTAGAAAATAATATAACGAAATGAAATATAACAGTATTAAAGTTGGAATGTGTAAACAAATAACTCATCTAATTACTCAAGATGATATTAACAAGTTCGTAGAACTTACAGGTGATGATAATAAGCTACATCTAGATAAAGAATTTGCATCTAAAACCCCTTTTAAGAAACCTCTGGCACATGGAATGTTAGGAGCTTCCTTTATATCAACTGTTATTGGTACTGAATTGCCTGGCGACGGTGCTTTGTGGTTTTCTCAAAATATAGATTTCTTGTTACCTGTTAGAGAGGGAGATTTGTTAACCATTAGGGCTGAGGTTTTGACTAAAGATGACAGAAATAAATCGATTAAAATGTCAACAAATATTTTTAATCAAGATAAAGAGCAAGTTATTAAGGGTACAGCAAAGGTAAAAGTGGTTGAAGAAAAAGAAAAGGTTATTATTAAGGAGAATGATAAAAAAAGAAAAATTAAAAATGCACTAATAATTGGTGCCACTGGTGGGATCGGTTCAGAAACATGTCTAAAATTAGCCACCCTAGGATATAATGTTGTGATCCATTATTTTAGAAATAAAGACAAAGCACAAAATCTAAAAGATAAAATAAAAGCTTTAGGGGTAGATGCATACATTTTTAATGCTGACATAAGTAAAAGAAAATTTATTAATGAATTATTTTCTTCAATTAGTAGCAGAATTGTAAACTTAGATTTACTGGTTAATTGTGCAACTATTCGCCTTCCTTCAATAAGTTTTGAAAATTTGGATTGGGATGTAATAAAAAAAAATCTATCTATAAATATTAAATCAAATTTTTATTTAGTAAAAAACATCTTACCAATATTTAAGTCTCAAGAAAAAGGTAAAATTATTTTTTTGACAACTCAATATATTGAAACGGCTCCACCCACAAATATGCTTCCATATGTTACGTCCAAGTCTGCACTTAACGGACTTGCTAAGTCACTTGCTGTTGATCTTTCTAAATTTAATATAACGGTAAACATGGTATCTCCAGGAATGACGGATACCGATTTGATTGCCAATATTCCTGAAAAATACAGAATGTTAACAGCAGCCAAAGCTCCTTTAAAAAGACTGGCATCTACTAAAGACATAGCAAACACTATTTCCTTTTTGGCCTCAGAAAGTGGAGACTACATAACTGGAGAAACTATAAGAGTAAATGGTGGTCAAACAATGCTTTAGATATATGAAATATTTTGATATTTTAAAGAAAAATTTAGAATTAAGGAAAACAGTATTTGGAGAAAAGTATAAAATCGCTGTTGTCTCAAATACTACTGTTTTTCAAATAAAGGAAATAGTAGAATTTTTTTTAAGGGAAAATAACATTAATGTTAAAATTGAAATTGCGGATTACGATAATATTGTTCAAGAAACATTTAAATATTCAAGTTATGACGCAATCATAATTTTTTGGGACTTAATTAATTTAAAGGAGGGTTTACATTCTGAACAATTCATAGTTAGTGATAGCGTGATATCTAAAATAACAAAGAAGATCAAAAATGAAATTGAGTTAGTTTTTAAAAATGTCACTGAAACTCCAGTTGTAATTTTTAATAAATTTTCTTCCCTATTATTTGATTCTAATCCACTTATTGAAACCAAGCTGAAAAAATTATCAAAAATCTTAAATAGATATATAGTAAATATAAAATCTAAAAATATTCATTTGATTGACACAGATCTTATTTCTGCAAAAATTGGAACAGATAAATCTACAGATTTAAGAAAATTTTACACATCAAAAAGCCTTTATAGTAATGAATTTTATATTTCATATGTAAGGGAGATTCTACCGATTTTTCTTTCTATTAAAGGTAAATCAAAAAAAGTTTTAGTTTTGGATTGTGATAATACTTTATGGGGAGGAGTTTTAGGAGAAGATGGACTGGATGGGATTAAAATTAATGGATTGAGCTATCCGGGTAGAATTTTCTATGAGGTTCAACAAATTTTATTATCTCTTAAAAACCAAGGTGTACTTTTAGCTATATGTAGTAAAAATAACTTAAATGATATTGAAGAAGTATTTAAAAGACATCCAGACCTACTTTTGAAAACTAATGACTTTGTTGTTAAGAAAGTAAATTGGAAGGATAAAGCAACAAATATTTTAGAAATATCCAAGGAGCTTAATGTTGGAATCGATAGTATTGTTTTTGTCGATGACTCTAAATTTGAAATTGGAATGGTCAAAGATGCTCATCCATTAGTTGAAACATTTTTAGTTCCCAAAAATTTAACGCAATATCCCACTGAAATTTCTAAGCTAGGATCACTATTTTACAAAATTTCCTATTCGAAAGAAGACAGTTTGAAGACAAAAATGTACATAGAGGAGAAAAAAAGAGAAAAGAAAAAAAAATCTTACAGATTAGTTGAAGACTATTTGTCATCTCTTGGTTTAGAGATAGAATTGCTATGGAATGAAAATTCTCAAGTTTCAAGAGCCGCGCAATTATCACAAAAAACAAATCAATTTAACTTGACTACTAAGAGATATAGTGAGGCTCAAATCCTTAAAATGATTAGATCAAAAAATCATGATGTAATTATTACTTCGCTGAAAGATATTTATGGTGATTATGGTTTCACAGGACTGGTAATTATTGAAAAGTCAAAAACCCATGTTAGTAAAATTGATTCTTTCATGTTAAGCTGCAGAATTTTAGGGAGGAACATTGAACTTGCTCTTTTCGATGAAATAGTGAATTGGTTAAAGTCCATAAAGATTCAAAAAATAGTCTCTTTATTTATTAAAACTAATAAAAATTTACAAGTTGAGAATTTTTATGAAAATTTAGGGTTTCAATTAATCAGTCAAAGTGAATCCAAAAAAAAATATGAATTAAATTTAAAAGATTATAGTTTTAAAAAATTACCCTATATAAAAGTTAAATAAATATGGAAAATATAGAAAAAAAACTAAAAAATGTTTTCTCGGTTGTGTTTGAGTTGGACTCAAATTCTATTAACGAAAACTCATCACCTGATAATATTGATAATTGGGATTCTCTCAAACATATGATGCTCATAAGTGCTCTAGAAGAAGAATTTGATATCCAATTTTCAGATGAGGAAATGTTAGAACTTTTAAATTACAAATTGATTCGACACATATTAACAGAAAAATTTAAAAATCATGACAAACCCATATGAAATTGGAAATAAAATATATTTAAGAACTCCAACTAAAAGTGATGTATCTGGCAATTGGTATCAGTGGTTCAGTGATCCAGAAACAACTGAGTTTTTAATTGACAGATGGTGGCCTAACTCGGAGGAATCTCAAGAAATATTTTATAATCAAATTATTTTAAGTAAATCATCTCTCATTTTATCAGTTTGTGATAAAAAAACTGATAAACACATTGGAGTATGTAGTTTGAGTTCTATAAATTGGGTTCATAGAAATGCTGACATAGCGCTTGTGATTGGTGAAAAAAATTTTAAAAATGGAGTAGTTGCTGTTGAGATAATGACCATGTTGATAAAAATAGCTTTTAAAAGATTAAACCTACTTAATTTAAAAAGTGTATATGTAAGTGACCACCCAACAACCCCTTCCCTAGTTAATTTGTTTAAATTTAAAGAAGCAGGTATCTTGAAAGAATTTTTTTTTCATAATGATAAATATGTTGATGTGATAATTACTCAACTGAAAAGAGAAGATTGGCAAAAAAGAAATAAAATTAAAAAATGAAAAAAAAATTAGTAGCAGCTTTAGCGTGTAGAAATCAAGGAACTAGATTATATGGCAAACCTATTCAAAATTTAGACGTTAAAAATGGGATTACAATTTTAGATAATATAATCTCCTGTTTAAATTCTATTTCATGTATCGATGAAATAGTTTTAGGTATTTCAGAAGGAAGTGAAAATCAAATTTTTAAAAAAATAGCGGATAATAATAAATTAAAATATATAATTGGAGATGAAGAAGATGTCCTAAGTCGACTTGTTAAGTGTGGGGAAGTTTCTTCTGCAACTGATATTTTTAGGGTTACAAGTGAATCCCCTTTTTTATTTTTTGAACCTATAGAGGATTTGTGGAAAAATCATAAAAAAAATAAACTAGACGCCACAATGTATGATCAAATTATCGATGGTTGTGGTTTTGAAATTATATCTTTAAAAGCACTAATTTACTCTTTCAACAATGGAGAGGATAGACATAGGTCAGAATTATGCTCTTTATATATTAGAGAAAACTTAGGGTTATTCAAAACCTTTAAACCAGATATTGAAAAAAATCTTGTGAGAAAGGACCTAAGGCTTACAGTTGACAATCCAGAGGATTTAGTTGTATGCAGAGCTGTTTTCGAAAAGTTTAAAGAAGCGGCACCTAGAATACCAGTTAAGGAAATAACAAAGTTTTTAGATAAAAACAAAAATTTAAAATCTCTTATTTATCCTTTCACCGAGCAGGGCTATAAAACAATGTATATTTAATTTTTATGAGAAGCGGACAAAAGTTATATAAAAAAGCAAAAAAACTGATTCCCGGAGGGACTATGCTTTTATCTAAAAGACCAGAAATGTTTTTACCTGAAAATTGGCCTTCTTATTTTTCAAAAGCTAAAGGTTGTGAAGTTTGGGATCTAGATAATAATAAATATTTTGATATGTGTATTATGGGAATAGGAACAAATACTTTAGGTTATGGAAATAAAGAGGTAGATGAGGCAGTATTTGAAGCAATAACAAAAGGTAATATGTCAACCTTAAACTGTCCTGAAGAAGTAAAACTGGCTGAAAAATTAGTTGAAATAAATCCATGGGCAGAAATGGTCAGATTTGCTAGAACTGGAGGGGAGGCTAATTCAATCGCAGTAAGAATTGCAAGGTCCGCTTCTGGTAAAGATGGTGTCGCGTTTTGTGGGTATCACGGATGGCATGATTGGTATCTTTCAGCTAATCATAATGAAGCAAATAATTTATCAAGTCACTTACTAGAAGGATTGAATCCTAACGGGGTTCCTGCAAATTTAAAAGATACAGCGTTTCCCTTTAGATACAATAACTTCGAAGAGTTAGTTTCCATTGTCAAAACAAAAAATATTGGAACTATAAAGATGGAAGTAGAGAGAAATCATCCACCAAAAAAGAATTTTTTATCCAAAGTAAGAAAACTGGCTACTCAAAATAATATTATTTTGATATTTGATGAATGCACTTCGGGGTTTAGAGAAACTTATGGAGGCATTTATAAAAAATATGGTGTCGAACCTGACATGGCTATGTTCGGTAAAACAATGGGAAATGGTTATGCAATTACAGCCGTTGTGGGTAGAAGAGACATTATGGAATCTGCTCAAAAAACATTTATTAGTAGTACGTTTTGGACTGAAAGAGTTGGGCCAGCTGCAGCAATAAAATCTTTGGAGGTAATGAAAAAAATTAAATCCTGGGAGATAATCTCTGAAATTGGTCTTAGAGTTAGAGAGGGATGGAAGGAATTAGCAGAAATATATAATTTAAATATATCAATTACAGGAATACCATCTGTAAGCTGCTTTTCCTTTAATTCAAAAAATTCATTAGCATATAAAACTCTTCTTACTCAAGAAATGTTAAAAAAGGGGTTTCTAGCAAGCACTAATTTTTATGCCTGCATTTCGCATAATAATGAAAAAATAGAATCCTATTTTAATGCACTTAACGAAGTGTTTAAGAGTATATCTGATTGCGAAAATGAAAAAGTAGATGTAAGATCCCTATTAGAGGGACCGGTATGTCATTCAGGCTTTCAAAGACTTAATTAATTTATTAGAGATTGAAAAAGTACAAATCATTAAAAAAACAAGAGTTTTCAGTGGGTTATTTTAAAATCACCCCAATTCGATTCAATGATAGATTTAAAATTATGCAATGGCGCAACGAACAAATTTATCATTTAAGACAAACAAGTCTTTTAAAAAAAGAAGATCAAAACAATTATTTTAAAAATGTAATTAGTAAAGATTTTAATTGTTTAAACCCCCGCCAATTATTGTTTTCGTTTTTAAAAAATGGAATTTTAATTGGTTACGGTGGACTAGTAAATATAAATTGGAATGATAAAATTGCTGAAATATCTTTTTTGATCGAAACAAAACTTGAAAAACTATTTTTTAATCAATATTGGAGTACGTTTTTGAAATTAATAGAACAAGTTGCTTTTATTGAATTATCTCTTAGTAAGATATATACTTATGCATTTGATGTGAGACCCAAATTATATGAATCATTAAAGAAGGAAAATTTTATTTTAGAATCAAGATTAAAAGATCATGTCTTAATAAATAATAAATACGTTGACGTAGTTATTCATTCAAAAATAAACGAAAAATGCTGACTTTTAGAAAAGCTTTAGCAAAGGACATGATGCTTTATTTTGAATGGGTAAATGAGAAATTAGTTAGATCCCATTCATTCGATCCAAAACCAATTAATTTAGATGAACACAAAAAATGGTTTTTCAATAAAATAAAAGATAAAAACACCACCATGTTAGTTTTTAGTAATGGTGAAAAAAAAATTGGACAAATTAGAATTGAAAAATATGCTGATAACAAGGCCAAAATAGGTATTTCAATTGAAAAAAAACATAGAGGTGAAAAATTTGCATTTAAAATGATAGATATAGCCTCAACATATTTTTTAGATAATAACTCGGACTTTAATTTAAATGCTTTCATAAAAGAGAGTAATATAAGTTCTATAAAGTCTTTTGAAAAAGCTAGATACAATTTGTTCCGTACGCTAACAAAAAAAAGAATTAAAAGCCTCCATTATATTAGAAAAATCAAATGAAAATTTCAGACTTTAAAATATCCAAAAGCAGTAAAGTTTTTATTATAGCTGAACTATCAGCAAATCATAATGGCAGTCTAGAAATTGCTATTCAAACCATCAAAGCTGCAAAAAGAGCTGGTGCGGATTGCATTAAGCTGCAAACCTATACACCAGACACATTGACCATAGATTCAAACAAGCATGATTTCCTTATTAAAGGAACTATATGGAGTGGGAATAACCTTTATTCGTTGTATAAAGAAGCCCACACTCCTTGGGAATGGCATGAAAAACTATTTAAAGTAGCAAAAGATGAAAATCTTGTTTGTTTCTCATCTCCGTTTGACCAATCAGCTGTAGATTTTTTAGAAGATTTTGATGTACCAGCATACAAGATAGCGTCTTTTGAAATTACGGATATTCCGCTAATTGAATATGTAGCTTCAAAAGGTAAACCTGTTATTATTTCAACCGGTATTGCAAAAGAAGAAGATATTTTTTTAGCAATTCAAGCATGTAAAAATGTTGGGAATCATGAAATAGCTCTTTTAAAATGCACATCAAGTTATCCGTCTCCAATTGAAGAAGCAAATTTAATAATGATCCAGGATCTAGCAAAAAAATTTAATTGTGTTAGTGGCCTATCCGACCACACTATTGGTTCAACAGCTGCAATCGCAGCAACAGCATTAGGAGCAAAAATAATCGAAAAACATTTTATTTTGGATCATTCAGTTGGAGGGCCGGATGCGTCATTTTCAATGAATGAAAAAGAATTTGGACTCATGGTAAAGAGCATAAGAGATGCAGAGAAATCAATTGGAAAAGTAAACTATAACCTCACCGAAAAACAGTTAAAAGGCAAAGAGTTTTCCAGGTCTCTTTATGTAGTTGAAGACGTTAAAAAAAATCAAACAGTTTCAAAGAAAAATGTAAAATCAATTAGACCTGGTTATGGGCTTCATCCAAAACACTACAATGAAATTATAGGAAAGAAATTTGTTAAGGATCTAAAAAAAGGAGAAAGAATGAATTTTAACTTAATAAAGTAATTATTATGAAAAAAATTGGAAATGAAATGTATAGTTGGGCAAAAGATATTTTTCCTCTAAACAGAAGTATCACTGGCCAAGGTGTAAGGGATACATTAGTTTATTTTAAAAATATCATTCCTGAATTAAAGATTAAGGAAATACCTACTGGCAAAAAGATTTTTGATTGGGAAGTCCCTAATGAGTGGAATATTAAGGAGGCTTATATCGAGGACGAAAATAAAAAAAGGATCATTGATTTTAACAATAGCAATTTACATGTTTTAGGTTACTCATGTCCAATTGATAAATGGATAGATTTTAATGAATTAGACAAACATCTTTATTCAATAAAGGATCAACCAGATGTCATACCCTATGTTACCTCGTATTATAAAGAAAGGTGGGGGTTTTGTCTGAGTCATAACGATAGACTTAAACTTGAAAATAAAAAATATCATGTTGTAATAAAAAGTGAATTAACACCTGGAGTCATGAATTATGGTGAAATAATTATACCGGGTAATTCAAAAAAAGAAGTCTTAATGTCAACCTACATATGTCATCCATCTTTAGCAAACAATGAAACTTCTGGACCAATTGTAACTATTGCTTTAGCAAAGGAAATTAGAAATTTAAAAGAGAGAAATTTTACTTATAGGATTATATTAATCCCTGAAACTATAGGTGCAATTGCATATTTGAGCGAAAATTATGAAATCATGAAGGAAAATACTATTGCTGGATTTATTTATACCTGTCTAGGAGATGATAGGACATATTCATTTATGCCATCAAGGCTTGCAAATACATTTACAGATAAATTAGCAAATCATATAATTAATCACTTTTATCCTGACATAAAAAAATATAGTTTCCTTCAAAGGGGCAGTGATGAGAGACAATTTTGTAACCCACTAATTGATTTGCCTGTTGTTTCCTTAATGAGGACTAAATACGGTGAGTATCCAGAGTATCACACATCCGATGACAATTTGGAACTTATAAGTCCCGAAGGATTGAAAGGAGGATTTGACATTAATTATTTGTGCATTAAAGCAATTGAGATTAATAAAAAATATGTTACAACTATTATGGGAGAACCCAAAATGGATAAAAGAGGGTTAAGACCCTCTTTAGGAGCTCCCAAAAATTTTGCAAAGCAAAATGCAGATATTATGAATTTTTTAATTTATTCTGATGGATCGGATTTACTTACCATCTCAGAAAGGATTAATTTAAATATTTTTGAAGCAAATAAAATAGCTTTATTATTAATTAAGCATAGTTTAATCAAGGTAGTTAATTAGATTTTTGAATTGAAAAAGGTTAATGTAATTAAAAACGCTTCATTTTATCTTTTCACCACTTTTATTGGAGGAATTCTTCCTTTAATTACCCTTCCAATTTTCACTAGTTACATTTCAATTGATGATTTTGGTATTTTTTCAATAGCTCAAGTTTATTCATTTTTTGTTTGTGGAATAGCAAATTTTGGTTTAACGGTAATTTTTGAAAGAGAATTTTTTGAATATTCAAATAAAAAACAATTATCCAAGCTATTTTGCTCTATAATAGTTTTTGTTACATCTCTATTAATATTTTTCGGTATTATGACTTTAGTTTTAAAGGAATTTTTATCAATTTTTTTTTTTAAATCCGAGGATTATCAAAATTTTCTTTTTTTGTCATTTATATCAGTTGGGATAGCATCCCTAAAACATTATTTTTTAATTTATTTTAA
>MDTB01078684.1_pt1 | contig 15090 bp, 10 predicted proteins | sample 811161 | NCBI WGS metagenome assembly MDTB01 (sample SAMN05326650, study PRJNA326480) | marine metagenome | isolation source: seawater | place: Mediterranean Sea | collected 2009
ACGCGCTGAAATATCCATGTCATGTAGTACCAGACCACGACACTGATCGACAGCACCAGCATGGCCAGCACGCCGCCAGCATAAATAATTTGCTGGCGGAGTTCGACACGCTGTTCAGTGCTCAAAGAGTCTTCATCGGCATCCCCGCTGCTGACGAACTCATCGCCCAATAACAATAACGAGGCCTGTAAAGGCTCGAGCTTTTCACCCAGCAGAACTTTATTTTCCACAAGGTCGGAGCCGAGTAGCGCCAAACCCAATAACACCCCACCGAGCACACTGTTCACCAGCACAAAGGTAGCCAAATGCTTTGCTTGCGGCCGGTAATAGGGCCAGCAACGCCAAGCCAAAGCTAACGTTTCTCTTAGGGTTATGGAGTTTTCCGCTTCCCCATCCTCCGTGAAACCAGAGGGGTCTGAGGCTCCATACCTATCACTGTCCGGCGTTATTTCCGCCACAAGCTAGTGATACCCTTGGGCCGCGAAGCGGGTCCAAGGTTCGCGCTGACCGATACCGTAACCGCTGAGCAGGCCGTCTATTAGCCACTGCTTAAAGTTGGGAAACGCCTCCAACGCATCGATACGCTCCAGTGCCGCCAACCATGGCGCCGGATCATAAGTCACCTGTCGCGGCTGATATTCACCGTCTTCAAAGACACCATAGCAGGCATGCATTACGCCGCAGCGCGACTGCCCAACGCTACCTGGATTGATAAACCGGGTGGCCCCTACGCGATGGCTGAACTGCACGTGGGTATGGCCAAAAAGTACCAGCGGCGTGTCGTTACCGCTGCGCAGCAGTTCAAATACATGCTCGTCGGCATCGGGAACGGCAGCCAGTTCGCGGCTGCCCAGATCGCCATGATGCAAACAAGCATCAAGCTCACCTAACTGATATCGGCCCGGTTCGGTAAATTTGGCTGCCTGAGTAACGGCTGCTGGGTCGAGGTGTCCGAGTATCCATTCGTTTAATGCAACCCATTCGGGCGGCCAACCTTGAAACAGACTGGGATTCAGCAACTCGTCATCGTGATTGCCACGTATCGCAACGTCCGGATCAAGCTGCTCTAGCAGTTCCATTGTTTCATTGGCTTGGGGGCCAGAAAGCAGCGCATCGCCAAGAAAAATTGACGCATCAGCATCGGCTTCTGCGTGCATGACTGCTCGCAGGGCCTCCGCGTTGCCGTGAATGTCACTAATCACAAGTATTTTCATCGCGGCAGCTTATGGTCAGCCAATGGCCATTGAAACCGCAGCAGGCAAAACCTCCCCCATTTTTACTGCCAACTCGAGTTCAGCTCATGCAATTGCAGATGATCTAAAGACTGCACTGCACCGCTACTGTATAGCACCAAGGGATGCTCGTAGGCGTCAGGCAAATAGCAAAACGAAGCCGAGAGTGCGCCGTCATTTATGAAAATTTCGCAACACGTCAGATCGACTAGCAGCCGTAGCACCAGTTTATCGGCCCGGGGCAGGGCGATGTCAGCAACAGTGCTATTGAGCTTGTGCGGCCGGCCGCCAGCAAATCTGAGCAGCCCCCGATGCCAATCCAGTGTCAGGGTTTGCCCGCGCACCACGATGTAAAGGGCCTTAGCTGCGTTTCTGCTGAGCGTGAGGGTGCAATCAAACAACTTTGCCTGAGTATCCACCACATAGGGCTGACCCGGATTCAAGGCAACGCTTGCTGCGCTCACACTGCGCCGGTAAAGGGTCGCCAGTTCTGCGACAGGCTGCCTGGCCAACCGAACCAAGCTGCCCGCGCCTAGTAGCTTGAGCTCTACGGGTATGGACATTTGCTGATTAAAGGGCATTTCCGGGTATAGCCCACCAGCCATCCACGACACCTGCACCAAACGGCCATCTGGTGCGTTACTCCAAGTCTGCGCCGCGTAACCGTTAGCACCCTGCTCACACCATTGCTGCTCTATCTCTGCGGTAAACGTGGAACCATCAAAACTGCCAATGAGGTAGCGTCCGCTCGCACCCCAGAACACCCAACGCTCAACCCCAGCGGCGTCGTGCAAAGGAAAGAAGTCCGGGCACTCAGTATCGCCGGCTAAGACAATTTCTTGGGTGGTGTGCCAATGCCGTGCATCTTCGGACACCAGCAAGGCGTAACGGTCCGCAGTGATATACAGCGCCATTACCCAACGTCTGCTGGGTGCATGCCAGATCACTTTAGGGTCACGATTGTCGTCCTCAATCCAATCCACCACGGGGTTGGCCGCGTACTTGACCCAGCTCTCACCCGCATCAAGGCTATAGGCCAAACACTGGGTAAAGGGCCGTGCCGGGCTGGCACCAGAACCTGCTGCGGTATAAAAGGCGAGCAGTGCACCTGAGCCAAATCCCGCACTGTTGTGATGATCGACCACCGCAGAGCCGGAAAACATAGTGCCCATTTCGTCCGGGTACAGAGCATGCTCTAGCTGCCGCCAATGCATAAGGTCATGGCTCACCGCGTGACCCCACGTCATGTTGCCCCAAACTGTCGCGTACGGATTATGCTGAAAAAACAGGTGCCAAACGCCGTCGACATAGACCAAACCATTTGGATCATTTAGCCAATTTTCTTTCGCGGTAAAGTGGAATTGCGGGCGATGCAACTCGGCGTACAACTCGGACAAATCATCCTCCTGAGTAAGGCTGCACCGGCCTAGGGGCTCTGCGAAAACAGCACATGCTTGCCGTGTGCAGTATTTTGATGAGTTTCTAGCATAGCCCTGAGAATTTGCCAGCGATAGCAGTCTCTACGAAGTCGACTTGAAGCTCTCACTAGAGAGGCTGCGCAATTCGAACAAATTTGGGTGAAAGCTTGCGGCACCGTCTACACAAAAAACCGCGGCAGGTTTACAGTTTTTGAGTGAGAGGAATAGTTAGGAATCGGATGTTAGCCGCCGCACTGAAAAACATGAAGACCTCTATTGCCGAAGATGGTTTCGTCATTGCGCAGGGTTTTTTTAGCGCCGACATGGTCACAGAAATCCGGCAACGCGCGGAGCAAGTGCTAGCACAGCGTACCCAAGTCTCAGGGAACTATACGAATGTCACCAAGGGGCTGGAGAAGGTAGATTCTTTTTTTGCCGAACTCATGTACAACGGTCCGCAGGTAGCTCTGATGCGGCAGCTGTTAGGAATAAAACCGATCCCTGCCACCACCAGTCTCTTCACCAAAAACAACACAACCGAAAAGGTAAACCCGCATTCCGACGCGAAGACGGGAGCGGTTATCTGGGTGGCCCTCGATAACTGCAGCTATGGCAACGGCTGCCTGCACTTTCTTCGAGGCTCGCACCTTCGCCAACAGGAGTTTGCTTACTTGCGCCCAGATCGACCCAACGATTTGAGCGACCACCCAGACAAGGTGGCAGCGGTCATGAAGGCTGGCGATATGGTGTTGTTTCATTCCACGACCGTGCACTGGTCTGGGCCAAACTTCGATGGCTCACCACGCCGTGGCTTCAACTGTTTCTATACTGGCAAAGCCGGCTAGTACCGCAGGTAAAGCAGCTGAGATAGCAGCGGCGACTTATCACTTTGCCTGCTATGGAGCAGTACATGACACTGGGGCAGCAGCTTAGGGAGAGTAATGCGAAAGCCAAATATTGTTTTTATTTTTTCCGACCAGCAACGACCTGACACCATGGGCTACGCCGGTGATCCAGTGGCAATTACACCCAATCTGGATCGTCTCGCCCGTCAGGGCATGGTGTTTAGCCAATGCATTACCAGTTCGCCAGTTTGTATGCCCGCGCGGGCTAGCATGATGACGGGTTACCAAGTGCATCAGCATGGGGTATGGGCCTTTGCCGATCCGGAACTGCGCCATGGTCAGAGCCATGTCCGCAACATCCGAGATGTCGGTTACCGCACCGGTGTGGTGGGCAAGACTCACCTTTGGCGGCATGGTGACGGCCATGCCAGCAGCCATGCGGAAGAAATGCAGGACTGGGGCTTTGTCGATGCGCGTGAAGTAACGGGCCCGTCGGAATCCCTCAACACGGATTCCAGCTATACCGATCATCTTGCAGCCAAGGGTTTACTCGACACTCACCGCCAGTATTTCGAAATGTACCTTAAGGGTGAGCGGCCCTTTCCTTGGGAACTGCCGCCGACCCAACTGCCAGCGGAGGACCATCTGGATCGTTACATTGCCGAGCTAGCCCAGCAATGGCTCCGCGACTGCCCCACCGAGCAACCTTTTTATTTACAGGTAAACTTTGGCGGCCCGCACGATCCATGGGATGCCCCCAACGAATACCGCAGCCTGTACAACGCAGACGACATACCACTGTCGATGAACGAGCCGCGATCAGGGCCGTTGTCGCCCCATGTGCAGCTACTGCTCGAGCATGCACCAAATAAGCTACACAACATGAGCGCAGCACAGAACCGCGTTATGAAGTCGAACTACTACAGCAAGGTGACACTAATCGACGACTGCGTTGGCCGCATTGTGAACAAGCTAGAACAGCTCAACATTCTCGACAGCACATGGATCGTATTCAGCTCAGACCATGGCGAAATGCTCGGCGATCATGGCCTGTTGGCAAAGAAGGTATTCTACGATGGGGCGGTCACCGTACCCTGCCTGTTCCGCCCGCCCCAGAATAAAAACTCGGACGCGAGTAGTAAGCCTGCAAGCAGCCAAGCCAAAAGCATGAACTCATCCCTGACCTGTCATCTCGATGTGGCAGCCACGCTGGTAGATATTTGTGGTGCCGCGCCGCTGCAGGACAGCCATGGCCGCTCGGTACTACCCCAACTACGGGGCGAGCAAACTGGCCCGCATCGTAGCGCAGTACTCGCGGAACTGGGTCTGCCGCCATCGGCGTTTATGATGGTGCGCACTGACCAACACAAACTTTGTGTTGATGCCATTAACCGCCAACCTATTGAGCAGTATGACCTCGGCGCAGACCCGAATGAGCTGCACAATCTGATTGATAATCCTGCCTACGCAAAACTGCGCGGCGAACTGATTAACGATGTGCTTGCACCGATGCTGAGCACGCTGGATACCAGCGCGTGGTAAAACAAAGGCGAGGCGCTGCCTCTTCCATTTAGACAAAAGCACAGCCATGGATGCGAAACGCTAGCTGGAAAGCGCTAAAAAAAGAACGTCAGAATCAAAAAAGTCTGAAATACAAGGTAGCCATTTAAAAGGAACACGCGATGTCGAATTTCACTCTCACGGACAAGACGGTAATTGTCACCGGCGGTGCTGGTGGCCTTGGCCGGGCCATGGTTGCCGCCTATGCGGCCGCTGGGGCCAATGTTGTTGTTGCCAGCCGCACTGCAGAAAAAATTGAGGCGGAGGCCGAAGGCCTACGCGAGCGCGGCTACAGCGCCTTAGCGATACCGGTAGATATCACCGATGAGGAACAGGTCGCGGCGCTGATCGCCAAAACTGTGGAGGCCTACGGTGCGGTAGACGTAATGGTAAATAATGCCGGTCGCTGGGGCCGCAGCTACGCTGCCGAAGATACACCGCTTGACGAATGGCGACTGATTGTCGACCAGAACCTTACCGGCGTGTTTTTACCCTGCATGGCTGCAGGTCGGCAGATGATCAAGCAGCAGCACGGCAAGATTATCAACATCTCATCTACCGCTGGCAGCAAGGGCAACCCCCATCAACTGCACTACTCGGCGGCAAAAGCTGGGGTCATTAGCCTGACCAACAACCTCGCCTACATGTGGGCTAAGCACAATATCAACGTCAACTGCATTCTGCCGGGCCTCATCGCCACAGATGAACTCAAGGGTTACGGCATCATTCCGTCAGCAACGGACCCAGACGGAAAGCCGGTACCGCGATTGGAACTGACACCGGACCCTGAGAACGTGGCGGATCTGGCGGTTTTTTTAGCCTCGCCAGCCGCCGACGCGCTGACCGGCGAGCAGTATCCAATTCGTGCTTGGCTGAAGTCGGAGCGGTTCTGGCAATGAATAGTTGGGCAAAACCAGAACAAGTACATCCATGCTAAAACCTTGGGAGCGGCCTGCCGCCATTATTGGCTTTGAGGTAGACCAGCGGCGTCAGGAAGGATGCGAGATTGAAACCGCTCTAATTGAGCGAATAGACGCCGCTACCGCACAGGAAGACGAATCCGCGCTGCGCCAGTTGCTGCAAGAGCTTGCGGTACTGCAGCCCGCTGCAGCGTTCAGCTTTGACGAACCGGAGGATCTTGCAGCCATTCAAGCCGCCCGGCCTGAGGGACCCAGACAATTAGAGCTGCCAGCAGACCTCGACTTGAACGACCGAATTTACGGTGCTTGGCTGGGTCGGGCTGCGGGCTGTGCACTGGGCAAACCGGTAGAAAAGTGGCCGAAAGATACCATTGCCAGCTACCTTGAACACTACGACGCGCTGCCTCTGAGCGACTACATTCCCGCAGGCAAGGGATTCCCAGCAAGCCATGAAAGCCAATACATCTTCAGCGGCATGGACTGCGCCCGGGGCAAGATCACCCACATGCCCCGCGACGACGACATGGACTACACTATCGTCGGCTTAGCCGTGCTGGAACAGTTCGGTATTGAATTCACGCCGCTGCAGGTCGGCCTAACATGGCTCGACCGACTGCCGTACAACCTGCTCTACACCGCCGAACGCATCGCTTATCGCAACTTGATAAACGGCATTGCGCCGCCTGCGTCGGCGCGAGAGGACAACCCGTTTCGGGAATGGATTGGCGCGCAAATTCGCGCCGACGTTTGGGGCTATGTAACGCCGGGGCGCCCCGAACTGGCCGCAGAACTGGCTTTTCGCGATGCCTGCATCTCGCACAGCAAAAACGGCATTTATGGGGCCATGTTTATGGCCGCACTACTGGCGGCCAGCTATGCCACCAGCGATCGCAAGAAGCTGATCGAGATAGGGCTTTCGGAAATTCCCGCAAACTGCCGTCTGGCGGCAGCGATCCGCCATACCCTGTTGTGGTGCGACGAGCATGAGCACTGGCAGCAGACTTGGCACGAGATTAATGAACACTACGGCCGTTACGCCGATGTCCACACCATCAACAATGCCCTACTCGTGGTTATGGGTCTTATGCATGGTAGGGGCGACTTTGAGCAAACTATTGTCACCACCGTGCTCGGCGGCTGGGACGCTGACTGTACAACGGCCAGCGCTGGCTCAGTGATCGGCTTGGTGCTGGGCGCCAAGGCTCTGCCGCACAAGTGGATAGGTGTATTCAACGATGAAATTAAAAGCGCCGTCCGCGGCGAACAGCATAATCGCATCTCGGCCCTGGCCCAGCGCACCCATGCTGTCGCCGCCACAGTGCTCGCAAACGACTAGCGGCGCAGCCGGTGACCGCCGTCTAAGTTAAGTACCTCGCCAGTAAAATAGGCGCCAGCCCGGCTACACAACATAACCGCGACGCCCGCGATATCTTCCCGATCTCCGTAGCGGTGGGCTGGAATACGCTGCAGCTCGGCTTTGAAAGATTCCTTCTCCGGGTCTTGCCAAGCACCTCGGGTCATCTCCGAATAGAAGCGGCCGGGCGCTATGGCGTTCACCGTTACTTGGTCGTCGGCCAGCGCCAGCGCCAGTTGCGGGGTCAGGTGTTCTAAAGCTTTTTTGCTCGTGGAATAAGCCATTACATGGGCATAGATCTCACTGGCAGCCACAGAGCTGATAAAAATCACACGAGACGGATCGGCCACTGTTGCCCGACGCTTTAATAGCTCCAGTAGGGCTTGGGTCAGGAACAACGGTGAGCGCAGGTTTAAGTCCATAGTGCGGTCCCAGTCATAGGCGCTGAGGTCTGCGAAAAGCCCACCGGTACCGAGACCGGCGTTATTCACCAGCACGTCAATATAGGTCTCCTTCTCAGCCAAGGTTGCAGCCAATGCCTGCACGCCCTCTAGAGTTGCTAGATCCCCGGCGATACCAATGCACTCACCCCCTGCCTCAGCAGACAGCTCTGCGGCAGTTGCGGCGAGAGTTTCAGTCGATCGAGCGGTGATATAAACCCGTGCTGCTCCTGCCTGCAAAAACCCCTGGGCCATATAGCTACCTAACCCGGTAGAGCCTCCGGTAACGACGCAAACCTTACCGGCCATGGAAAACAAACTATTCATAAGGTCGCGCTCGTCCTCTTTTTGCTGTTGCCAATCGCCGGTTGGATACTGGGTGGCTGATCAACCACAGGGCCGGACTTGTATCTGATGTGTCGCGGTCCGTCCTTGTTCTACCACCAAACCAATAGCACCTGCATCGAGGCTGGCATCGCTTGCCTCAAGAACTACCGCGCCATTGATCTCACCAACCAGCGCATTGCCCTGCACGGTGAGCGTCATGTTCAGGGTTTCACCAAAGGACCAGGCAAAGTCGGCTTCTGCCAGCACAGTTTGCTCGTGCACGCTGCGTACCAACTGTACTTTTTGCTGATTATTAACCAGCAGAGCGTAAAAGCGGGTTAAGCCCTGCACCCGGGCGGCAACACCCGCTCGGGCAACCAAGTGCGGTGTAACGTCGGCGGTTACACTGTAGTCCTGCCATTCCCGAGTGCCCTGGGAAATGAGGCCTAGGCCTTCGTTTTGCACCAAGCGAAACATTTCCGACCAACCAAAAAGGTGGTCTACGCCATCAACCCACGCTCGGCGCCACATGACGCCCTTATGCTTGGGCCGCACGAATAGGGTGTCCGGATTGCCGTACCAGCCGATATGATCTAGCTCCAAGGTAGTATCCGCCTGCAGCCGCAAACCGATTTCAAAGATCGGTCCGGACAGCTCGGGCACCACGCTGCCAGAGCCGTCAAGATCCACGTAGCAAGCTTCGTCGTCTTCACCGTAATAACCCAGGTATAAAGTCGCCGCCGGATCACTAACCTGGGCGAATACCGTCTGACCCGGAAAAATTCGCGGCGAGGCCATCAGCTTGTAGTGGGCTTTTTCAAAATGATCGGCAACCTCTTTCGAGGGTGCAAAGACCGGCGTACCAACACGCGCCCCTGCCTTGCCACTGATATGCAGAGACCCACCTTGGGGATTACTCAGCTCGCCCTCTCCAGCCAGCACCTGAAACCCCTGCACCGAGCCTGCAAAGCTGAAGTGAAACTGGGCACCATTATTTGGCGCATAGGTACCCTCCCCAGCAAGGGTGTGTCCCATGTTGATAATATGCGAAGCCTCACGCACACAGTCGCTAATGCAGCGATCGCCATCTGCAGTTGGGCTGTACAAACGATCCGCGACCGGACCACGCCAGTCGATACCGCGCTCGCGGCTTGCGTCGATGCCTTCCACGCCAACCAAAATACCCATCAGGCAGCCCACGTTGCCGGAGTTGCAGTCGGTATCCCAACCACAGGTGTTGACGATTTTTAGGGTTTCAGAAAAGTCACCCTCGCCGTGCAAGAGTGAATGAATGATCAGACCATGGTTGGGCACCATGTGGCAGTTGCCGCCGTACTTATCGTAGCCGTAGTTAGCCGCAAGCATTTCACGGGTGACGCGCCAGTCTTTTTCCTGCTCATACCAGGCACGCAAATCGCCTATCATGGTGGCAATAACAGAATCTGCCGGAATGTAGCTCAACCCAATGTCAATGAGCTTCTGAATGTCTTTTTCAACAAAGGCCATGGACTCCATTGCGGTAAGCACCATGGCACCATATACCGCTTCACCGTCGTGGCTCACACGAGCCGCAGCCTCGGCGAATTTTACTGCCTGATCGGGGTCACCCGGCGCGACCATGGCCCAACCGTCGATAAAAATTTGGGCGCCAATTTGTTCCGCGACCACCTGACCATTCATTTCCATGGAACCGCTCATGGGGGCATCAATACCGCTGGCCAAGCGCAGGTAGGCGGTATGCTCAGTGGAGTTACCCATGCCACCCCACCACAGCACGCTGCGTTCCTTAATCAGGTAATTGAGCCAGCTCTGGCCAATTTCTTGCGCAGTAATGTTGGGATTAGTGGCGTGATCTTCTAGCGCACGGATAAAAGTAAAGGTACCCGCAATATCATCGTCGGTAACAATTAGCGGCACATCGAGCTTGTCGTGAACGTAATACTCAATATCGCCCAGCTGCTGTTGAATTCTTTCGTAGGACCAACCCTCGAAGGGCCGACCAAGATAAACACCAATGACCTTGCCCAGTACCCCGGCATATACGCGCTCTGCGTAGTCAGCGGTTATTGCGACCATTTCTTTCCCCTTACGACGGTTTGCCCCAGCCTAGGGAAAGTGATTGAGCGAACGCAATGCCATGAGCACAGATTTCCCCCAATTTTGTCTCGACAGCTGCAAACTCCACAGGTCATCAGAGCAAAAATTTATGGGGGAAATGGAAAGACCATGCGTTGACCCGCCGCAGCGGCGCTCTCTAGTCTGCATGGCTCGGGTCAGAGGGCGGTCATGAGTAATTCAAAGCGGGCAAATGCCTTACCCTTTCTAGGACGAGGCCCTGCACGAGACGAACAAAGCAGCGAGCAGGAGCAGGCCCAAGGGTTTTTGGCAGTGGCCATGATTTTTGCCCGCACTTGGCCCTTTATTCGTCCCTACATTATCGGCTACTGGCGAGAAGTTCGCCTTAGCGAAGACAGCCAAGAACCCCCCCAAAGCATGGCTGCTGACTCAGCAGCAAATGACGGCGTCGCTGCCGAACCCACGCCAACGGAAAAAGAGTGGAGCTTTAAACACATTCCACCACTGGCCACTCTAACTGCGGCGCTGGGCCCGCTATTGGGCGTACTGCCGCTCAACACGAGCTGGGTTTACGACTTCCTGTTGGTGGTAACCGCCTGCATGGCAGGGCTGTGTTGGAGCCTGTTTTACGTCAGGCAAAGTCTCTATGTAGGATTTTCTACCGCCCTGTTCGTGCTAGGTGCCTTCGCTTTTTTGTTTGCGGTATTTGCCGTGGACGGCGTAATGGACAACATCTTTATTGCCGTTATGTGCTTGGTGAGCGCGGGCATCTGGTTGCTCCAGTACCGTATCGACGCGGGCACGCTGCGGCTGCGTATCCGCCTTGGCAGCCATCTGATCTACTACTTTGTCGGCGTTTGGGTCTCTACCCTTTTGCTGCTGCTGATATCGCTGTTCTCGGTGGATGTGGTCAGCCAATCTATTTTGCAGGCTAAACCACTCACACCCTTCATCGCCGACCTTATCTCCAAACCAGAGTTGGCCGGAGCCGCCTCTAACACTCTGGAACAGGGCAGCAGTGCAGCGATTGACGGCACTGCAAACGCGAATGTTGATCTGGCGCCGCTATCTGATGCCCAACGACACGATCTGAAATGGCTCTATGCGGTATTCTTGTTCGTTGGCTGGATCGCCCAGCTGCCCCTAAGCCTCGCGCTACCCTACTACTACATTTACATTATGCAGCGGGTAAATCAGGACCTGCGCATCGCCCTGCTGGAACGCTGGCACCGGCTATCACTGCGCTATCACAGCAATCATCGGGTTGGCGATTCGGTTTATCGGCTTTATCAGGACAGCGCCCAAGTTACCGCCGTGGTGGGAGAAATTACCCAAGCCCTGCAAATTCTCATCACCTATTTCACCGGTATTGTCTTCCTCTTTGCTCTTGATCCGATTCTTGGACTGATGGCGCTGGCCATCGTGCTTGGGGCGCTGGCATGGGGGCGCTGGTTTTCGCCGCGCATGCGCAGCAATTCTTTAGCAAACCGGCAGGCCAATTCGGACTTTACCTCTCGGGTGCAGGAAACCTTTGCCAGCACCCGCCTAATTAAGGCCTTTGGTGCCGAGGCAAGAGAACAGGAGCGCTTCGAGCAAGATTCGCTGCGCGCCTTTAACGCCGCCTATCGAGTCCGCACGCTAATGGCGATTATCGGCATCATCACCTTCACCATCGCCGCTGGCGCACTGCTTTATGGCCAGTACCTCACTGCCATATGGGCCTTCGGCGAGCGCGAAACCTACGCCAGCGTGCTAGTTGGCTTGGTCGGTTTGAGCTTCCTGCGCTGGAACTTGTCTGCTTATCAGTCGGCACAAGAGTATTTGGGAGCCTCCAGTGTTTCCATCCGTGACTTGGTCGAACGCTGGACCCGTGCCCAAGACATGGCCATGGGCCTGCACCGAGTATTCGACATTCTCGATATCGAACCCGACGTACAAACCCGCACCGACGCCAAGCCTATGCCGCCTTTGCAGCAGGAAATTCGCTTCGACAGAGTGAGCTTCGCTTACGAACCCGAACGTCCGGTGTTACGCGATGTCAGCTTTGCTGTGACACCGGGTACCGTCACCGCCATCGTTGGACCCACCGGCTCCGGCAAGAGCAGCCTGATGAGTTTGCTGTCTCGACTCTTCGACCCGGACTCTGGCAGCGTGTCCATTGATGGCGTAGATCTGCGCGATATTGACCTCGATGCCCTGCGTACCAACGTCTCGGTAGCACTGCAGGAAAACGTGTTATTCGGCATTTCACTGCGTGACAACATTCGCTACGTGGTGCCTGACGCCAGCGACGAGCAAGTACTTAAGGCCGTAGAGGTGGCCTGCGTGGAGGAATACGTTGCGGGCTTACCCGACGGTTTGGATACCGTGCTCAGTGACCGCGGCGGCAAGCTATCCACTGGCCAACGCCAGCGCCTCTCCATCGCCCGAGCCTTGGTAAAGGGCGCGCCGATTCTTGTTTTAGACGAACCCACTGCGGCGTTGGACGCGGCCACCGAGCATCGGGTCTTACAGCGGCTTGCGGATTGGGCAGAACAGCGGGTGGTGTTTTTGATAACCCACCGCATCTCTACCATTGCCCAGGCTAACAACATTCTTTACATCGACGAGGGCCGACTGATCGAGCAAGGCTCCCACGATGAACTCATGCAGCTGCAGGAAGGCCGCTACCGTAGCTTTGTCGAGACCGAAGCCCGGCTCGTCAAACGCATTACCCGCGAGCCAGTACAGGAATGAATTCACAAATGCATGCTGCAGCAGAAAATCAAGCCGAGCAAGAGCAGGAAATTTCCTTCAGCCAAACCATCCAGGTGTTCGGGCAGCTGATGGCCTACCTAAGTTTTTTTAAAGCGCGGATTGCCGCCAAGCTTGGCCTCATGACCTTCGAGCATACCTTCCGCATTCTGCTGCTGCCTTGGCCACTGAAAATTGTTGTCGATCATGTGATTCTTGGCGAACCCATTGCCGCAGACGGCGCAGGTTTTCCTGACTATATGTCCGGCATCATGCTGTTTTTGTCGGCCAAAACCTCCCAGGAGATTATGTTCTACATGCTCATGGCTGGCATCGTCATGGTGATTTTTCTTGGCATGACTCCCAATCGAAGCACCGGCAGAAATGCCACCGGGCGCTATACTGGTGCCGCTGCCGGCTCCTTAGGAGCCGCGTCGGCAGAGCTGGCACAGGGGCACGACACCGCGACCCAAACCGAAAATGCGGCGAACAGCGCTGGCAGCGAGATGGGCGGCTTGTTGGGTATTTTGGAATTCAATATCCATCTACGGCTATCCCAGTCGCTAAACCATCTGCTGCGATCTGAACTGTCAGAGCATATTAAGGCGCTGCCTATGACTACTCTGGATGAGCGGCGTATTGGCGACAGCGTTTATCGCGTGATTTATGACACCACCAGCGCCACCGGCATCTACGAAGCGTTGGCCATTGGACTGTATGGCGGCACACTGATGATCGTGCTGACCATCTATATCATGTTCGAAAGCTTCGGCAGTGCGCCCGAAGTGATCGCGGTTGGTATTTTTGTTGGTCCGCTGACCTTCCTTTTCGTCATCCCCTTTGCGCGGCTGGCGCGCCGCCGCAGTCAGGCCAGCCGTCTTTCCGGCTCACAAACCACCAGCAACATCGAAGAAGGCATGGCCAATGTGTTGGCGGTGCAAAGCCTCGGTGGCAACAAGCGCGAAAGCGAGCGGTTTGCGGCCGCAAGTGACGAATCGTTTCGCCGCTTTCGGGCCGAGACTCTCGTAAAGCTGCTGTTCGGACATGCCGGTTCCATAGCCTTCTTAGCCGGCCAAATTATTTTCTTTCTGGTGATTGCAGGCTACGTCATCGATGGCACCTTTAGTGCTGGCGACTACTTTGTACTGTTCTATTACTTCTTCGTGCTCAGCGCGGTGTTTTTCTCCTTCGGCTTTCTTTATACCGAACTGCAAGTTTTTATCGCGGGCTTGGCGCGGGTCTTTAATCTGCTGGATATACCTACCGAGACATTTCAGCAAGGCACAAATATTCCGACCATCGAACAAGGTGTGCGGATGGATAGCGTGGCGCTGACCTATCCCGATGGCCGACAGGCACTTAAGAACATCAACCTGCAGGCCAACATCGGCGAAATCGTTGCCCTCGTTGGCCCCACTGGCGCGGGTAAAACCAGCTTAGCCTACCTAATACCAGGTTATTTGCAGGCCACCTCAGGCACGGTGTCAATTGACGACGTGGATACAAAGAACATTTCCATGCCAAGCCTGCGTGAGCAGATTGCCTATGTGTTTCAAGAGACCCAACTGTTCTCAGATTCCATTGCGGACAACATTCGCTACGGCAATGCAGGCGCGTCCCAGGCCCAAGTAGAAGCGGTAGCCAAAACCGCAGGCGCCCACGACTTTATAGCCGCGCTGCCTGATGCTTACCAAACCAATCTGGGCACTGTCACCAGCAAGCTATCTGTGGGTCAAAAACAGCGAATCGCCATCGCCCGGGGCTTACTTAAGGAATCGCGCATATTGATTCTGGATGAGCCAACCTCGGCGCTGGACCCGGAAACCGAGTCGTATCTGATTGACGCGTTACACGCAGCAGCGCAGCACAAGCTGGTAGTGATCATCGCCCATCGGCTGTCGACCATATCCCATGCCGACCGCATTTATTTTCTTGAGGACGGTGAAATGATGGAAACCGGTTCCCATGAAGAACTGATGGCCCAGCCCAACGGGCGCTACCGACACTATGTCACCCTGCAGTCTGGTAGCCGCTAACGTGCATTACACAAAAACCATACAACAAGCCTGACAACAACACTGACAACAACACTGACAACAACAGAGACATTCTATGAGATTCGGATTTTGGCCAAACCCACGCAGCGACTATGAAGCAACCAAAACCCTTGCCCAACACGCCGAGG
>MDTB01124020.1_pt1 | contig 15090 bp, 15 predicted proteins | sample 811161 | NCBI WGS metagenome assembly MDTB01 (sample SAMN05326650, study PRJNA326480) | marine metagenome | isolation source: seawater | place: Mediterranean Sea | collected 2009
GGTCGTGCTGAAATTGGTAGACAGGCACGCTTGAGGGGCGTGTGGGTTTTCCCGTGAGAGTTCGAGTCTCTCCGACCGCACCAAAGTATCGCATTGCAAATAATTTTAAATTAAATTATGTATCTGGCCATGAAACTTGTACAGCCATTAAGAAGTAAAAAATCCAAGGCAAGCAAATTACCTTACAGGACCACTCCTAAAGGTCTTATAATTTACTATGTAATTTTGTGGACACTAGTTATATCCATTGCTTTTTCTTTAAGTAAATAATTTTACTGAAAAATCCACACAATCGTAAACTTTAACTATAAACATTTGTTTATCCTTAACTTTACTTTAAATTAATTTGAAGATATCATGTTCAATAATTGAACAATACTATATAACATTGACAATTAATATGAGCAGACAAAAATCAAGTAATTTAACTTTTATAAATCTTTTACGAAATAGTCAAAAAAGTCTAACAGAAAAATCAGGTCGTTTTTTTAAAGACGAGGGGAAAGAGAAAAAAATTATAAAAGATATTATAAAAAAATTAAATTTACTTGATAATAAAAAAGATTTTTTAGATATTGGTTGTGGTTTTGGTTATTTAACTGACCTTATAATTAAATTTTCTCAAAAAAGAAAATTAAATTTAACACTTTGTGACATTAAGCATGTAATACAAAAACTTAAAAAAAAATACAAAAATAAAAAAAATATTAAATTCATTGGATCTGAATTTCAAAAGTATGATTTTTCAAGAAAAAAATACGATAGAATTTTAATCTATTCTGCTATTCAATATGTGGATAATCCAAAATTTTTTATTAAAAAAGCCTACAATCTTTTAAAAAATGATGGCCAGCTTTTAATAGGCGATATACCGAATGTTAACAAAAAATATAGATTTTTAAGAAGCAATTTTGGTAAAAAGTTTGAAAAAAAGAGAAGAAACATTGATGATTTAAATTTACTTACAAAAAATATAAGTTCATTTTTTAAAAATACTAAACAAAATTTAGAAATTAATGACAAATTTATTTTTTGGCTATTTAAAACTTTTCAAAAAAAGGGTGCAAATGTATACCTCTTCAATCAACCAAAAAAACTTCCGTTTTCATTTACTAGAGACGATGTTTTAATTCAAAAATTATAAACAATGAATCAATGGCCACATCCTCTAAGTTACAAATTCAAAAAAAAGGGAAAATTTTTCTCAGAAAAAAAACTTAATTTTATAGAGGATTTTTTTTCAAAAAAATATAAAGTCAAGTACGCTCTTTTATGCCCATCAACCCGATCTTCAATTAATTTAATTCTTACATATTTAAAATTTAATAGATCTAACACTGTATCAATTCCTAAGTGGAGCTCTCATTGTCTTTTTGAGTCTATCGGAGCAATTACAAATATTTCAGTAGGCAATTTTGAAAAATCCAATTGTGTTTTGTCTGTGCATAAATGGGGAAATACGTATAAATTTAATTCTAAAAATTCAAAAGCAATCATTATAGAAGACTCTGCAGATTGTTTGCCTAATGAAAAATATTTACCATTTGAAAATAATAGTAAATTCGAAGTTATTTCTTTGCCAAAGATAATCGCTTCATTTAGTGGAGGAATCATTTTAACAAATAATAAAAAGTTTTATAAATACGGAAAAAGAAAACAAAAGGAAAATAGAGGACTTGGAATTGAACAGTCTAAAAAAAAGTATTACTCATTAGTTACTAAAAAAATTAAAATAAAAGAATGGTTTTATGACGAATCTTTTAATACTTCTTTTGATAAAAATACAATTGATAATATATTTTCATGCATAGAATTTTTTGATAAAAATTTAAAAATTATCAAGTTAAGACAAAAACTTATAAAAAAAATTATTCCAAATACTAATTTTGATAAAAAAAGATTAGGTCCTTGTGTTATTTTCTCAAAAAAAAAATATCCCTCATTTAAAAAAATATTTGAATTAAAACATTTTGATTTTTCAAAAAATTTAAAAAATCAAAAATATGAAAAATGTTTTATCTTTCCAATACATTTTCGAATATCTGATAAGATTTTTAAAAGGAAAATTGCCCAAATGAAAAAAGCCTACAAAAGGTAAACATGAAAGAAAAAAATATTTTTTTTCATAAAGATTTTGATTATTTTAAATCGGAAAAATTTTCTGATATCGGGAGAAGAAATAATTATATTTACGATAATTTGTATATAGATTATAAAAAATTTTGTTTCCCAGATAACAGGTATAATAATTTATCTTTTCAAATGGAGGGAAATAACAACCTTATTTATTGCCCGATTACCCTGGAAAGTAAAAAAGATGAAGAAAAAAACATCAATTTTTTTGGTGAACCTTTCTTAATTATTAATAAAAATATTATTGAGAATGATCACAAAAAAATTTTAAACAATGTATTTCAAGATTTTAAAAAAAAATATTCAATTAAAAACTTTCTTTTTAAATTTCAAATTATTGAAGAAGATATTAAAAAGAGTTTAAATGAAGAAAAAAAATCAATAGATTTAATTCATTCAGAAAGCAGGATAAATTTAAAAAATTCTTTAGAAAAAATTTTTAACGATTTTAGCAAAGGTCATAAAAGCTCCTTAAAGACAGAATACCCTGAACTTAAATATGAATTGTTCGATTATAAAAATTATTTTAAGAAACAAATATTTGAAATGATGGGTTTGCATGAAATTGTTTCTAAACAAAAAAGTAGATCAGAAAAAACATGGGAAGTAATGGAAAAAATGATTTTAGATAAAAAGGGTTTTTTAATAAAAGTTAAAAATAAAGATAAGTTAATATCTTATTCATTCTTCTTTCATAATACTTATACTTCTTATTATTTTTCTTCATGTACCGTTAGAGAGAATTTTAAAACTTTTAACAATATAACTCATAAAACAATATGGTTAGCTTTAGAACATCTTAAAAAAATTGGTTGTTCTTATTTGCATCTTGGCAGCACTAAAACAATTTATAGTTCAAAAAATAATTGGATAACAAAGATATATAATTTGAATGACAAAGAAGCAGAAAAATTTCAACAAAAAGAAGTGAAGGTTCAAAGATTCAAATCTTCTTTTGGCGGAGAAAAAAATTATTTTATAACTTATAAAGACATACCAAAAGAATTTTAAAAATGAAGATAAAGAAAATAGCTGTTATTAGTTCATCCCCTATGATGATGATGTTGTCTTTAGAATTAAGCAAAAAAAGCAAAGTAACAATTTTTGAATCTTCAAAAAAATTAGGAGGTGCTTGGGCGTGGTTTGATAATAAAAAGATTTATCTTCCAAAATATTCAAATGCAATTGTTCCGTTAAACAAAAAAGAAGAAAGATTTATTCCTTTAATGAATAAAATTTTAAAAAAAAAATATAAAATAAAAATTAAACGAACTAAAAAAAAAATTATTACCAACTTTCCCTTTAAAAAAAAATTTATATACGATTTTTCAAACTTTTATAACACTGCTCTTAAAAAACTTAAATTTACAAAAAAATTTATTAATGAAATTGAAATATTAAAAAATGAAAAAATTTTATTAAATAAAAAATATGAGTTTGATAAAGTTTATTTGCCATCAATGGTTGGTGTAGAAAAAATAAAAATACGCAACAAAATTTATAAACCCTTATATAAAATTATAGTTAGTGAGCATATCTCAATTATAGCTAAGAAATTTAAAATTAAGAATTTTTATTATTCTGATTTTTATGATGAAAATTTTGATAGACTTAAAATTGATAAAGGTAAAAAGTTTTTTTCTCTAACTGCAAGGCTAACTTATTCTAGAAAAGGCTCTCCTATTTCAAAAATAAAAAAATATATAAAAAAATTTGTTGATGAAAAAGATATTATAAGAATTAAAAAATCTAAATTTAAAAACTATTACAGAAATGAAGATAGAATTAAATTATTTAAAAATATAGTAAAAAACTCAAACATAAAGTATGTGGATACAACTCAATTCTTAAGAGGATTTTTAAGGTTAAAGAATTTTTTTAAAGATTAGATTATTTAAATTTCACTGGACTCAATATCTTTAAATCATTGTTTTCACATTTTAAATTTTTATTTTGGAAATCTGTCAAACTAGGGTCGAAAAGTTTAATTAGCCCAAAACAAAACGGTTCTGAAATTAATACTGTTCCTACAGCTTTCCCTTCAAATGAAATTTCTTTCCCGGGAAGTATTTGTTTATTTGAGACTATTGGAAATATTCTCTTTCTTATTTTATTTCTTAATTTCATTCTTGCTGTGTTTTCTTGACCAACATAGCATCCTTTTTTGTGATCAATCGCATTTAATTCTTCAAAATTACATTCCAAAGCAAAAATTTTATTTTGAAGTTCACTAGTATTAATTTGGGGCACTCCAAGTTTATGACTTAAGGCGTAATATTCTAGGGGGTCTCCAGATTTTAAATTAAGTTTTTCAAGGGATATATTTAATTTTTCTAAATTAACTAACAATCTTCCACCCAATCTTTTGTCTCTTGGATCGAGAAAAACTGGATCTTCTTTATAATTAATTGTGCTTCCTTCTACATCTTTAGCATCTTTAAAAGATAAAAATTTTTCTTTACTAATTACCGCTACAGTAAACTCATTGCTTAAATCTAATATTTCTAATTTAGAACGAAGTTTATAGAGAACTAAACGTTTAAATAATTCTTTTATTTGGTTCTTTTCACAATCTATAAAATAACCCTTTTTATGTTTTACGATAATAAAATCAAATAAATATTTACCTTGAGGTGTTAGCAATGAAGCAAAGCAACTGTTGTTATTATTAACTTTGTTTATGTCATTAGTGATAATATTCTGCAAAAAATCCTTAGCATCATCTCCGTTGATATAGAGAACCCCCCTATCTTTTAGTATAAATATTTTATCTTTTCCCATATTTGCAAGTTTATATTGTATAATATATTTAGTAAATCATGTCTGATAAATATAGTCTCGTTATAAAAAATGCATCTTGCTATATCAATGGCAAGCTAGAAACCAACGATATAGGTTTATCAGGCAATAAAATTATTAAGGTAGGAAAAATTAGTTTAAATAGCACTAAAGTTTTTGATGCTTCAAATAAAATTGTCTTACCAGGTGTAATAGATACCCAGGTTCATTTTAGGGAACCAGGTGCAAATGATGCTGAAAATTTAGAAAGCGGTAGCAGAGCTGCTATAGCAGGAGGGGTAACCTCAGTATTTGAAATGCCAAATACGAATCCTCCTACCTCTACATTTAAGGAGTTTAGGAATAAACTTAATGCAGCGAAAAACAGAATGTTTTGCAATTATGCATTTTATTTTGGTGCAACACCTGACAATATGAAAGAGCTAGCATCTGTTAATACTCTGGAAGGATGTTGCGGAGTAAAACTTTTTGCAGGATCTTCAACAGGAAACCTTTTGGTAAGTCAAGAAAAAGATATAGAAAAAGTTATTTCAAATAGCAGTAAGATCATTTCAGTCCATTCTGAAGATGAAAATATTTTATTATCTAGAAAAAAATTTATTAAAAAGGGAGATGTTACATCACACCCTGTTTGGAGAAATGAAGAGTGTGCACTTGAGTCTACAAAAAGAGTAGTAAGAATAGCTCAAAAATATAAAAAGAAAATTCATATTCTGCACGTAACTACCAAACAAGAAATTGATTTTTTCTCAGAGAAAAGAGACAACGTGACTTTTGAAATCACACCACAGCACCTAAGTATGTTTGCGCCTGATTGTTATGAAAAACTCAATACCTTTAGTCAGATGAACCCACCTATTAGATCAAAAGATCATCATGATAGATTGTGGGATGCTGTAAAAGAGTCTTTAGTAAGCACAATAGGCTCTGATCATGCTCCTCATACAAAAGAAGAGAAGAATAGAAAATACCCTTTATCACCATCTGGAATGCCAGGTGTTCAAACTTTACTTCCAGTTATGCTTGATCATGTAAATAAGGGTAAATTAAAAATAGAGCAATTGATCAAGTTAGTTTGTGAAAATCCATGTGATTTATTTGGAATTAAAAACAAAGGTTACATCAAAGAAAATTATGATGCAGATTTAACTATAGTAGACATGAACAAAGAAGTGGTCATAAAAGATAGCTGGATAGAAAGTAAATGTGGATGGACACCTTTTAACAATTATAAAGTTAAAGGGTTTCCAGTAGCTACTATTGTTAATGGTGAAATTGTTATGGAAAATGGAAAAATTATATCAACGGCAAAAGGCAAGCCATTAACCTTTTAAAATATTGTTATCTTTTAGGTCTTTTTTAATTTCATCTAAAATTGCAGGATCATCTATTGTTGGAGGAACTTTGTAAGTTTCTCCATCTGCTATTTTTCTAACTGTTCCTCTTAAAACTTTTCCTGATCTTGTTTTAGGCAATCTTTTTACAACTATCGCCAATTTAAAAGCTGCAACTGGTCCAACTTTTTCTCTAACTAAGGCTACACATTCTTTTGTAATTTCTTTATTGTCTCGATTAACTCCAGCCTTTAAAGCTATAAGTCCTATAGGAAGTTGTCCTTTTAATTTATCTGCAATTCCAATAACCGCACATTCAGCAACATTTTTATGTTCAGCTAAAACTTCTTCTATTGCTCCTGTAGACAATCTGTGACCAGCTACATTTATGATGTCATCTGTTCTAGACATAATCCAAACATAACCATCTTCATCGACATGTCCTGCATCATATGTTTGGTAATAGCCTTCGTAGGTTGACATATAAACTTTTTTATATCTTTCATCTGCGTTCCACAAAGTTGGAAAAGTTCCTGGAGGTAAAGGAAGTTTTACCACAATGTCACCCATCTGACCTGATTTATTTTCTTTGCCTTCGCTATTAAGAACTTTTAAATCATAACCCGGAACAGGTTTAAAAGCAGAACCATATTTAATTGGAAATTTTTCTATCCCAGCACAATTTGAGCTTATAGCCCAGCTCGTCTCAGTTTGCCACCAGTGATCTATAACAGGCGCATTTGAAAGTTTTTCAAACCATTTAATTGTATCGGGATCTGCACGTTCACCTGCTAAAAATAAAGTATCGAATTTAGATAAATCATATTTTTTAAAGAACTTTCCTTCGGGATCCTCTTTTTTGATTGCTCTTATTGCCGTAGGTGCAGTAAATAAAGATTTTACTTTGTATTCTGATATTATTCTCCAAAAAACACCTGCGTCAGGAGTGCCCACTGGTTTTCCCTCAAATAAAACTGTTGTGCAACCATAAAATAGGGGAGCATAAACAATATATGAATGACCAACTATCCATCCTATATCACTTGCAGACCACCACACATCATCTTGATCTATGTTGTAAATATTTTTCATTGTCCATTTTAAAGCCACGATATGTCCGCCTATATCTCTGACTATTCCTTTTGGAGTTCCAGTTGTTCCAGATGTATAAAGAATGTAAGCATAATCATTTGCATTCATTTTTTCACAGTCAACTGATTTAGCGGATTTTAAAGCCTCAACCCAATCAATATCTCTTTTAGGATCTAACTCGGCTTTATCTTTTTCTCTTTGAAAAATTATACATCTATCAGGTTTATGATTAGATAACTCTAATGCTTTGTTAACCAGTGGTTTATAATGAACCGTTCTACCTGGCTCATAACCACATGATGCAGATACAATTAATTTTGCTTTAGAGTCATCAATACGACTTGCAAGTTCATTAGCAGCGAAGCCACCAAAAACTACAGAATGGACAGCACCTATTCTACCACAAGCTAACATAGCAATTACTGCCTCAGGTATCATCGGCATATAGATAATTACACGGTCTCCTTTATTAATTCCCTGATTTTTTAGTGCGCCAGCAAAAAGAGAAACTTTTTCTTTTAAATCTTTATAGGTAAATTTATTTTTTTTTCCTGTTATCGGGCTATCATAGATGATTGCAGTTTTTTCTCCTCTACCATTATCGATATGAACATCCAATGCATTATAGCAAGTATTGGTCACACCATCTTCAAACCATTTATAGAAAGGCGCATTACTAGAATTCAATATTTTGGTCGGTTTTTTGTACCAAAAAATATCGTTTGCAATTTCTTTCCAAAAACTCTCTTTATTGTTAATCGAAGAATTGTATATTTCTTTATAATTCTTAGGCAAATCAGTCCCCCTCAAAATGGTAATTAATTAATAGTATTTCATAATTATCCCCAAAAAAAAATAAAAAAGCCAATAAAAACAAGGCTTTTTTGATAAAAAAAGGCTTCACTGTGACTCCCTTTTTTATTAAGGTTCCATCACGTTATTTAGTAAGAGAACCGCGATTCGCTTACTAAGTAGTTTAAATTTAAACTAAACAAAGAAAACTAACATACGAGGGAGGTTTTCATGAGAAAATTAAGTCTAATTGCACTAGCGGCAGTTGCCTTTTTAGGTATCACTAGCTCAGCTAATGCAGCGACGGCCCTTTTACAAACTAATGATATCGTAGGGATAACATTTTGGCTTGTATCAATGGGAATGATCGCAGCTACAGTATTCTTCTTTGCTGAAAGAAACACTGTTGCAGCATCATGGAGAACATCTGTATCAGTTGCTGGACTAGTAACTGGTGTAGCATTTGTTCACTACATGTATATGAGAGAAGTTTGGGTAGAAACTGGAGATTCACCAACAGTATATAGATATATTGATTGGTTAATTACTGTTCCACTTCAAATCGTAGAATTCTATCTAATTTTAGCAGCTGTAAGAAAAGTACCATCATCTATATTCTGGAAGTTATTAATAGCTTCTATAGTAATGCTAGTTGGCGGATACTTAGGTGAAGCTGGCTATATTCAACCATTTGTCGGATTTGTAATCGGAATGGCTGGATGGATTTACATTCTATTTGAAATATTCTCTGGAGAAACTGGTACATTAGCAGCTAAGAGCGGAAATAAAGCTATGAACACTGCTTTCAGTGCTATGAGAATAATCGTTACTATTGGTTGGGCTATATATCCTTTAGGATATGTTTTCGGTTACCTAACTGGTGGTGTAGACGCTAATTCATTAAACATCATTTATAACTTAGCTGACTTCATTAACAAGATCGCATTTGGTCTAGTTATATGGGCAGCAGCGATGTCTAATACTAGATTGTCTGCTAGATAATAGAAAATAAACTATTTTAAAATAGGGCGAGTTTAAATACTTGCCCTATTTTTTTTTGCCCCTATATTAAGTTTATGGCTAAAATTACCTATATTGACTCTCAGGGAAATAACAAAACCGTAGATGTTGCAAACGGTCTTTCGGTTATGGAAGGGGCAGTACAAAATAATATTCCAGGTATTGATGCTGATTGTGGTGGCTCTATGGCTTGTGCTACTTGCCATGTTTATGTCGAAGAAAAATGGTTTGGTAAATTAAAAAAAATTGAAGATGGAGAACAAGACATGCTAGATATGGCTTTTGAACCAAAAAAAAATAGTAGGTTAAGCTGTCAACTAACTGTTTCAGATGAATTAGATGGACTTGTGGTAACGACACCTGAAAAACAAACATAAATGATAAAAACTGATGTAGTTATAATTGGAGCTGGACCGGTAGGTCTTTTTGCAGTTCATCAATTAGGAATAAAGGGCCTTACAGCAGAAGTAATTGATAATTTAGATAAAGCCGGAGGACAATGTATTGAGCTTTATCCAGACAAACCTATATACGATATACCAGCACTTCCAGAATGTAGCGGAAAATCTTTAACAGATGGTTTGCTAGAACAAATTAAACCTTTCAAATCAAAATTTCACTTAATGGAAAGAGTTCAGGAACTAAAAGAAGATAATGGTATGTGGATAGTAAAAACTAACAAAAACAAATCCTTCACAGCTCCAAATGTAATTATTGCTGGAGGTGTAGGCTCATTTGAACCAAGGAAACTTCCACTAAAAGAATTAGAAAAACTTGAAGGCAAAGATGTTTTTTATTCAATAACTGACAAGGAAAAGTTTAAAAATAAAAATATAGCAATTTTTGGAGGAGGAGATTCCGCTCTAGATTGGGCTTTGGAACTATCAAAAAATTCAAAAGTAACTTTGGTTCATAGACGCAATGAATTTAGAGGTGCTCCCCATACTTTAAACGAATTAGAAAAACTCAAAAAAGAAGGAAAAATTTCTATAAAAACTCCATTTCAAATTAAATCTATTAATAAAGGAGATAAATTAGATTCAATTACATTGGAAAATGATGAAGGAAAAACAGAAAATATAAAAACTGATACTATTATTGGGTTTTTCGGATTAATCATGCAACTTGGCCCTATAGCAGAGTGGGGTCTTAATATTGATAAAAAAACAATACCGGTGAACACGGAAAATTTTGAAACTAACAAAAAAGGTATATTTGCTATTGGAGATATATGCTCTTATCCGGGTAAACTTAAACTTATTCTTTCCGGTTTTCATGAAGCAGCTTTAGCTTCCGTCGAGTGCTTTAAAAGAGCTAGACCAAATGAAAAATATAGATTTCAATTCACAACTTCTTCGAAAGATATACAAGAGCGATTAGGTGTTAATAAGAAGAAATGATTGAACTCTTAACTTCCGACACTCCAAACGGAAAAAAAATATCAATCATGCTAGAAGAAGTTAATTTTGATTATAAAGTTACAAAAATTAACATTAATAAAGATGAACAATTTAAACCGGAATTTAAAAAAATAAGTCCTTTCAGTAAAATACCAGTAATAATTGATCACGAAAGCAATATTAGTTTATTTGAGACAGGAGCAATACTAATTTATCTTGGAGAGAAAAGTGGTAAATTTTACGATAAAGAAAAAAGATTTTTAATAAATCAATGGTTAATTGGCCAAGTGGCGTACGTAGGCCCAATGTTAGGTCAACACCATCAATTTCATCATTATAATCCTGGGAAAAGCAAGTTTGGGGAGAATAGATATTTTAAAATTTCAGAAAGAATTTATAAAGAATTAGATGAAAGACTCTCTAATTCAAAGTATTTAGCATACGACGAATATACTATTGCTGATATTGCTACATTTCCTTGGATAGCTAGACACGAATGGCACGATATAGGGTTAAAAAAATTTAAAAATTTAACAAGATGGTATGAAGAAATTTCTCAGAGAAAGCCAGTTATAAAAGGATATGATTTTATGAGTAGAGGTGAAAAAATACCAAAACCTTAACCTTCAACATATATTTTTTCATCTCTTTCATGTTTTTCTTGAGCTTCAATTGATAAAGTTGCAATAGGTCTTGCGATAAGTCGTTTTAAACCAATCGGCTCAGATGTTTCTTCGCAGTAACCATAAGTTCCATCTTTTAATCTTCTTAAAGCTGAGTCAATTTTTTCAATTAACTTTCTACTTCTATTTAAAGCTCTCATCTCTACTGTTTTATCAGTATAAGATGAAGCTTGATCCACGACATCTGCTGAAGAGACATTGTCATCTGAAGAATTTAAAATGTTTCCTAAATTATTTGATTTAACAATATCTTTCTTCCAACGTATAAGTACTTCAGTAAAATATTTTTTGTGTTTAGCACACATATATTTTTCTTTACTATTTGGTATATAGGGTTTTTTTGTAGACTTTTTTAGCATTTCTAGAGGTGGGCGAGTATATGTACGATTTTATACGTGTCAATAGTCTTTAAATTGTATATTTATGAAAAAATGATAAAAATAAAAAATATTTCAAATATATTAATTTCATTCTTATTTCTTCATCTATTTCTCTGGACCTTAATTCCATCAATTTCTAATGAGAATTTACCTCTAGATACTATAGAGGCATTAGCCTGGGGAAGTAATTTGGACTGGGGTTTTAATAAACATCCTCCGTTTAGCGCTTTTGCAGTTGAAATATTTTATCAAATTTTTGGAAGTAATGATTGGGCTTATTACTTCCTTAGTCAACTATTTGTAGTTATAGGATTTATTGCAGTTTACAAATTTTCAGATGAAATTTTTAACAATAAAAAACTTGCTCTTTTATCAGTGCTTTTATTAGAGGGTATATACTTTTATAATTTCACAACTCCAGAATTTAACGTAAATGTTGCACAAATACCCTTCTGGGCCTTAACTGTTTATTATACTTGGAGATGTATTAAATATGATAAAGCTATTGACTACGTGTTCCTAGGTTTATTTGCTGGTTTAGGGATTTTATCAAAATATCTTTTTATTTATTTAATTATAGGAATAAAACTAGTTTTTTTTTATTTCTTAAAGAAAGGAATTAAATTTTCACATTATTTTATTGCAGGACCAATAACGTTATTAATTTTATTGCCTCATTTAATTTGGTTAACTGAAAATAACTACATTAGTATATTTTACGGCCTTCAAAGAACTGGAGGAATAGGAGGTTTTCAAGACCATTTAACTTATCCTTTAATTTTTTTAGCTAAACAGATTGGTCTTCTAATTCCTTTTCTTTTAATGTCTTTTTTTCTCATAAAAAAAATAAAAACTAAAATTAATTTAAAAGATGAAAAATTAGTATTTCTTATTTTAACAACTGTAGCACCTATATTTTTTATGTTACTTACTTCAATAATAATGGGTGTTAAAATTAGAACTATGTGGATGACTCCCTTTTATTTATTTGCAGGCACTTTAATTATTTATATTTTTAAATCACAGATAAATGTAAATAAATTAAAAAGCTTTGCTTCAGTATTTGTAATTTTATTTCTCTTTTCCCCATTTGCTTATGCATATATTTCAATATCTCAAACAGATAAAAGGACAGACTTTCAAGGAAAAGAGGTTGCTAGATTGGTTCAATCTAGGTGGGATAAAAATTTTTCTAACGAAATTGCAATAATTGTAGGTGACGAATGGTCAGGTGGAAATTTGTCTTATCATCTAGATTCAAGACCTAAATGGTTTAACAATCTTGATAATATAAAAAATATAGATTTAGAAGGTGGAGTTATTTATACAGGAAATCCTAAGGTCCTAAAGAAAATATGTCCAGGAGTTTATGGAACTATAAAACCCATAGGAATATGTATGATAGGAATTAAATGAAAAAATTCAAAATTTTAATACCTGTTTATAATGACTGGGAGTCTCTGCAAAAACTTCTAGATGAAATTAACAATGAAATTGAAAATATACAAAAAGTAGAATTCCATTGCGTTGTAATTAACGATGCATCTACTATTAAAGCTCCAAAAATTAAAGTTCCTAAGAATATTAAAAGCCTTCAAGTTGTAAATATGAAAGAGAACCGAGGACATGCCAGATGTAATGCTTTTGGCATAAGACACTTTGAAAAAGATAAAGAATTAGATCACTTGATAGTCATGGATGGTGATGGTGAAGACAGGCCTGAAGAAATTAAGAGCTTAGTAGAAAAAGCTTTAGAGGATAAAAATATATCTGTTGTAGCAAAGAGGATCAAAAGATCTGAAGGACCTTTATTTCAACTACTCTACAAAATTCACAAAATAATAACTTTTATTTTTACAGGTAAAAATATTAATTTTGGAAATTATAGTTGCCTAACAAGAAATGATATAAAAATTTTATCAACAAAAGAAAGTTTATGGAGCAGTTTTTCTGGTTCAGTTAAAAAACATATTCTAAAATTAAATACAGTCAATTCTATTAGAGGAATTAGGTACTTTGGTCCTTCAAAAATGTCTTTAATTAATTTGGGCATTCATTCTATGTCTATTATTTCTGTTTTTAACATCAATGTTTACATCAGGTCAGCTATTTTTGTTATAATTTTATATTTGCTGAAAAATCATATTGGACATTCAATATTTTTGTTTATTTTGGCTATTCTTTTATTTTTTAATGCACTAATCTTTTTTATTCATTTTAGACAAAATAAAAAAAATTTTTTTGACTCAGATAAAAATGTTGATAGCATAAAAACCTATACACACTGAAAGGTTGTATTTTGAGTCTAAATTGGAATCAAAAGTGAATCAAAACGTGAACATCGGAACTAGATGTTGTTATATTGTGGATATCTATTACAACGATAATATAAAAAAGCTTATAAGTTAAAAATGAAGAAATTAACCTGTCATTGTGGCGGAGTAGAAGCCGAAGTAAAAGTTCCAGAAAATGGTTTTAAAAAGGTTATGCGATGCAATTGTTCTTTGTGTAAGAGGAAAGGATATATAATTGGCGTTGTCGGTCCCGAAGATTTTAAAATTGTTAAAGGAGAAAATCTTTTAAAGCTGTATCAATATCATACCAAAACAGCAAAACATTATTTTTGTAATGTTTGTGGTATTCACACTCATAACAGACCAAGAATTGATCCAAAAATTTATGGTATAAATATAGCATGTGTAGAAGGAGTAAAACCATTTGATCTAAAAAATATTCCTGTTAACGATGGCGAAAACCATCCTCATGATAAAAAGTGATTACTTAAAATTTTTAAAAAAAAGGGAAAAAGTAGGAAAGCCTATAATTGACAAAATAGGAAAGTTAAATAAATTCTATCTACCTCTATCTGAATGGATTTATTCTATTTATAAAAAAGACAATAAAACTAAAATCATAGGTTTGTCAGGAGGACAAGGTACAGGAAAAAGCACAATTACAGAAATTTTAAAATTTATTTTAAAAAAAAAATATGGATTAAACTCATGTTGTTTTTCGATAGATGACTTTTATAAGACGAAAGCACAAAGAAGAAAAATGTCTAAAAATACTCATCCTTTATTTTTTACTAGGGGAGTGCCCGGGACGCATGATATTGTTTTATTAAATCAAATAATAAAAAAACTAAAAAAAAGAAACTTTAAAGCAATGCTTGTTCCAAAATTTGACAAATCAATAGATGATAGATTAAAAAAAAATAAATGGCAAAAAATTAAAAATTCTCCGGATATAATTATTTTTGAAGGTTGGTGTGTTGGGGCAAAGCATCAAAAGAATAGCGCTTTAAAAAAACACGTGAATTTAATGGAAAAAAATTATGATAAAAATCTTCAATGGAGAAAAACAGTAAACAGCCATTTAAAAAATCAATATAAAAAACTTTTTAATAAAATTGACAAATTAATTTATTTAAAAGCACCAAATTTTGACTATATATTTA
>MDTB01184303.1_pt1 | contig 15090 bp, 11 predicted proteins | sample 811161 | NCBI WGS metagenome assembly MDTB01 (sample SAMN05326650, study PRJNA326480) | marine metagenome | isolation source: seawater | place: Mediterranean Sea | collected 2009
ATCCATATATTACATTAAAAGATAATTTATACTAAGTGATTGATAAACTATTTTTTAATATGTACAACAAAATTATCCTTACATAATTTTCTATTATTATATAATAATAATTTTATTTCTTCTTTTATTTTATTCTTAATTGAATCTTCTTCTTTTTTATCAACAAATCTTCTAAATTTATTTATTATTCTTGGTTCTAATTCATCACCAATATCAATAAACTCTTCCATTTTTTCAATTAAAATATTTGAATTATTTTCATATAAATCATCTAGTATATCATCACTATTATTTAATTTCCAATCTGTACCATTCCATAACATAACATATTTATTCTTTATATTTGGAATATAAATATTTTTATTTTCTGGTTTCATTGGATTAAAATGAATAGCTTTTATTAAATAAGGTACACTATTAAATCCTCTATTCATTATCTTTATGTAGTCATTATTTGTTAAATGTGATAAATCTGGTTTATTGTATGCAATAAGTGTGATATTATTATTTATTATTTTATTATTTATTACATTATTCTGTTTTAATTTGTTAACATTTTTTTGTAAGGTGTCTAATTTTTGTTCATTATCTTTCTGATTTTTTATTAATTCCTTTTGACTACTTAATAATTTTTCATTTATTTCTATTAATTTTTGTATTTTCTTGTTCTCTTCTTCTTTTATTTTATTTAATTTAATTTTACATATTTCAAGATGACGATTTAATGTAAATCTTCTTGAAAATATTTTATTACAAAAATTACAATTTAATCGACTATTGTTTTTTTTTTTTTGGGGTGCACATTTTGCACTTTTTTTAGTGCAATTTGCACTTTTTTTGGTGCAATTTGGTGCACCAAAATTATTATGATTATCAAATTCCACTTTTTGACACGGATTTTTACGCGACAAATGCCTCACATAATTGTCTTTTCTAGTGAATTTTTTATGGCATTTTTCACATACGTGTATTACCATTAAATTACTATAATATTTTATTTTTAAGTAAAAAATCCCTCAAAAATCCCTCATTTTTTCGAGGGATTGAGGGATTTTTGAGGGATTTTTTGAGGGATTTCTATAAAAAAATCCCTCATTTTTTTTAAAAAATGAGGGATTTTTTGAGGTGAAAGTATATATACCGACAACAAAAAAAATGAGGTGTTTTGCACATTTTTTGCACATTTGTTAAATTTTTTTTTGAGGGGGGGGGGGAACAGAAATAATATGAAAAGTTTTTTTTTTTTTATTTTTTATCTTTAGGTTTTAAATTTAGTTTTTTTTAAAGAACCAAAAATAATAAAAAAAAATATAACTGTTGGCTTTGATTTGTAAATGATTTAGAACCTTATTACTTTTCAAATATATAATTACTAAAAAGAATAACATGTTCTAATAAACAAAATTATATTTTTTTAAAAATTTAATATTTTTTGGTAAAAAATTTCATTTTTTTGTAAAAATTTAATATTTTTTTGGTAAAAAATTTCATTTTTTTGTAAAAATTTAATATTTTTTTGTAAAAAATTAAATTTTTTTTTAAATAATTCATTAATTTTAAAATTAAAAAAAATTAAAAATTAATAATAATGATAAAAAATATTTTCTAAAATAATTGAGTTGATTAAATTATCATACTCTTCTTTTTGTTTTTTTTTTTAATTGTATTTTTTTTCTTTCTTCTAATAATAAATTAACTTTATTTTCTAAATTTATAATTCTATTTACCAAAGTGTTTACATCAGATTTTTCATATATTGTGAATTCATCTATAGTCATTTATAATATTTAATAATATTTTTTATTTTTATATATAAAAATTTTTTAAATAAATTAAAAAAAAATACAATTAAAAAAATATTAATATTATATTATAAAGTATGGCAGATTATAAATATAAATTAATTGATTTATGTGCTGGGACAGGTGCATTTTCATTAGCTTTTAATAAAACCAAAAAAATAAAAATTGTATTCAGTAATGATTACTGTAAAAATTCAAAAAAAATTTATGATTTAAATTTTAATCACAAAATGACTTTTGGTAATATTAATGAAATAAATGTTAATCATATACCAGAACACGATATATTAACAGCAGGATTTCCGTGTCAAAGTTGGAGCATTGCTGGAGAACAGAAAGGTTTTGACGATGTAAGATCAAATGTCTTTTGGTCAATTATAAACATAATGAAAAAACATAAACCAAGAGTAGTAATTTTAGAAAATGTTAAAAATTTACAATCACATGATAAAGGAAATACTTTTAAAATTATTTCAGAAAATATAACTAAAGCTGGTTATTTTTTTAAATATAAAATATTAAATACATGTGATATAACTAAACTTCCGCAAAACAGAGAACGTATATATATTGTTTGTTTTAAAGATAAAAAAATGTATGAAAAATTTAATTTTGATTTTAAGAAAAAAAAAAATAAAAAGATAAAAGATATACTAGAAAATAATATTAATACAAAATATTATTATAGTAATAGATTTAAAGTATGGGATGAAGTTAAAGAAGGTGTAAAAGAAACAATAGATAAAAATATTATATATCAATATAGAAGATATTATGTCAGAGAAAATAAAAGTAATGTTTGTCCAACATTAACAGCGAATATGGGTACAGGTGGGCACAATGTACCTTTATTAAAAGATAGCAATGGTATAAGAAAATTAATACCGAAGGAGTGTTTTAATTTACAAGGTTTTCCAAATAATTATAAAATGCCAGATAAAATGTCAGATAGTTCATTATATAAATTAGCTGGTAATGCAGTATCAGTTCCGGTTGTTAAGTTAATAGCAAAAAAAGTTATAAAAATAATGTTAAAATTCGATAAAAAATAATTATTATTTTAAAATAATAATTATTTTAATAGTTCATTAACAGTACCATTATATATCATATTGTCATTATTTATATATTTTTCTAGAACTTTTTCTATATTGAATCGAGGTCTTCTACCTTGGTCTTTTTGTTCTTTAAAAGTTTGTGTTTTATTTATTTTAACATTATCTAAATCGATACTACATATATTTTCTATCATAAATATTTCAATATTTCCATATAAATGATCTTTAGCATTAATAAAAAATAGTGTGTCCCATTTTGATGAAGGACTAAATTGAGAAGGACCATTTTGTTTACATTTTACTTCACCTTTTTTCCATAATTTATTTTTGAAGTATTTTAAATCACCAGATCTAGTATTCCAAGATGCTTTAAATTTTTTTCTTTGAAGTGCATATAATACTAAATTTTCACTTACAGATTCAGGGAAATTTGCAATACGACCAATATAACAATCTAATTCCTTTTCTGAATTATACATAGTTTTTATATAATTACAAAAAGCATCATATATATTTTTAACTATTTTTTTTGGTATATAATCTAAACAATTTTTTTTATTATTTCTTTCAAATATATTTTTTTTTTTTACTAAAATTGTATTATTATCAGTATTTTTTTTTTTAGAAATGTTAGTATTACTAAAATTTTTGGTGATACATAATTCTTTTAATTTTTTTTTTTTAGTTTTTTTCTTTTTTTTAATCTTCTTTTTTTTTTTTTCAACTAAATTTATATTTTCATTACAATTCTCTTCTTGTGATATGTTAGTATTATTTAAATGTTCATTAATTGATAATTTTGATAAACTATCAATAATACATAATTCTTTTTTTGTCTTTTTTATTTTTATTTTATTATTATTTGTATTCATTTTTATAATATATAAAATAAAATTACTTTTATTTTATATATCTTTTATTCAATTTTTTGTTTGTATTTTTTTTGTAAATATTCTGTAAAACCAAAAAAAGATTTTGCATCTTCAACAATATCTTTACATATAGATTTTTTTGGTTTTGATTTATTTAAATATTTATATGCAAAACTTTTTACTTGTGATTTAATTCTTTTTTTTCCATCGTAAGATATAATATATTTACTCCAACTATTATTTAATATTGGATATTGTAAATTAAACATTTCTATTTCTTTTTCAAGCCATTTACCTTTACGTATATTAATATTTTTTTGTGTTTTATTTTTTTGGTTTTCTTTGTTACTTTTTGTAATTTCTTGTTGTTCAATATTTAGTAAATCTTCTTTTTTAATTTTTAATTTATATTCTGTATCCCAATTGGAAGGTGGGTTTTTTTTATCATACCAAATAAAAAATCCATATTCAAATAATTTACCATCTTTTTTTTTATTTGTTAATACTTGTTCTAGTCTCCATAAATTTTTTTTTTTATCTCTTAATTCTATATACAATTTTTTATTTTTAAAGTATCCTTTTTTTACAAATTCATGAATATCTCTTACACCAGTTATATCAGGGTATATTTTATTTTGTTTAATACGTTCTTTTATATATAATTTAGTACCTCTAGGTAAAGTATTTTTATTAAAAAAATCACGTGTTATGATCTTTCTAAACTTGTTTTTATTATATGGATCCGAATTAATATTAGATTTAGGCATATTTTTAAAATGTATAAAAATATATTTTTTATTAGAAAACTATATACTAAATTATATTTATTATAATTCTTTTAATAATATATTTTAATATTTAATAATATAAACTTTTAATTATAATTTTTTCAATTTTTTCTTTGAAAAAATTATATATATATGATCCTAACGATTGTTTTAATTATTATTATTATAATATTAAGTTTGTTGTATAGTGTCCAATCAAGTAAAGTAACACAATATGAAATTGCTTTTAGTGAAACTAAATGGAAATAAAATGCTTTGAGAAAAGATTTTATTTCACCAGAAAATATAAAACAAGAAAAAACAAAATTCTTGTGCGTGAATAAATTTGACAAACATATTTATAGAAAAAAATAGATTAATTAAAATATTTATAAAATTTAGATATAAATCTAAATTTTATAATATCAAAATATCTTTTAACACCATTATATTAATATTAATCAAAGATAATAATATATGAGCATAACAATTTTAGGATGGAAAAGAAATAAATTAATAAAATATATTAAATTGGCAGAAGAAATATCTGGTGAATTAACAAAATTAGGTTTTTATATAAAAACAGGATCAGGTAATGGAATAATGAAAGCTGGTAATAAGGGGGCTTTTGAAATAGATAAAAAAAAATCTATAGGTATTACAGTGAAATCATTACTTAATAGAGAACCACCTAATTATTTATATTATAAAAAAGAAAACTTAATAATTACAGATATGTTTAGTGAAAGAAAAAGATTATTAATGGAAGAAACTGATATAAATATATTTTTTCCAGGTGGGATGGGTACTTTAGATGAATTTACAGATTTAATTAATTTATATAAAACAGATTCTATTAAGAAGAAACCAATTTATTTAATAGGGAAAAAATATTGGACTAGTTTAATAAAATGGTTTGAGTGTAATAATATAGTTTTCCCTATTCAATTAATTAATATGATAACAGATGATATTGACATGGTAATAAAAGAGATAAAGGAAAAATATTATTTTAAAATAATAATGTCAAAATACACAAATATAAGTAATACAGTAAGTAATAAAGAACTTAAAAATAGACCGAAAGTAGGTGTGTCTGTCATATTAAAATGTGAAAATAATATATTATTAGGTAGAAGAAAGGGGTCACATGGTGATAACACATGGGCTTTTCCAGGAGGACATCTGGAATTATATGAAGATGCGGTAGAATGTGGAAAAAGAGAATTATTAGAAGAAACTGGTATAGATGTATCAGAATATAAACCAATAGAATTGGGTTATACAAATGATATATTTAAAGAAGAAAAAAAACATTATATAACATTGTATGTATTATATAATGTTCCAAAAAAGTTAGATGCAAAGTTAATGGAACCAAATAAATGCCATGAATGGGGATGGTTTGATATAAATAATATACCAGAAGAAAGATTTATACCATTATCTAATTATTTGAAAAAATTCATAATTTAAATTTACAGTGTTTATACAAAATAGTATATATATGATATTATGTTTAAAGGTAAATTATTAATTTGAATCCATATATTATCTATAATATATGGATTAAATCCATATTTATAAAATAATATTTTTTTAATATAATATTTTCGCATATCATTAACTAATATAGCTTTTTTTTTTGTAGCCTCACCCCAAAAAGGTAACCATCCGAAATCTACAAATTGACAATCAGATACTTTTCTATAATGAGAAGATCTTTCATAATTAAAATTATAATCATAATAATCATTTTGTAATGTATATCCAATATAATATCTGTAAGTAAAATTGCACCTTGGTTTTATTCTACTATGTTTTAGTAAATCCCATACACTTGGATGTTCATTTGTAATATCAAAGAAATCATTTTCATTTATAATACTTTCATGGTTTTTTATTAGAATCCAATCATGTTTTTCAGAAATAATATAATTTTCATAATTATATCTATTCATTAAATAAAGATAATAAATTTTATATATTTAATAAAACATATATAAAATTTAATAAATTAATAACATTTCTGTTTTTTATTATTATAATTAATATTTTTTGTATTTCGTAAATTATAGAAAGGGTTATCTCTTTTATTACTGAAATTTGTATCAAAAAATTCTTTTTTTAAATTATCAGGAATATTATTCATATCTATTATTTCTTTATTTCTTTCATAAATTTCTTTAATATCTTCATTTTTTAATATTTCTTCAAACAATTTTTTATTTTTATAATATTTAAGTGCCGTTTTTGGACCACATCCTGGATGAATATTTTGAATATTATCTGATTTATCTCCTGAACATATTTTACAAAATAGTTGTTCTTCTGGATCACAAATGCCAATATTTGTTGAAATAAAAGTATATGGGTCAGTTAATTCTTTTCTTTTTTCTGGTTTAATAATTTCAATATTAGATTTTATAAGCTGAAAATAATCTGCATCAGTTGTCATAATTTTAATTTTGCAATTAGGATATTTATCATTTAAAAATTTAGTATATAATGCAATACAATCGTCTGCTTCTAGTTTATCATGTGTTAAAATTTTATTAACACCAGCCTCTTTATATAATTCTTCATAAGCTAATTTAAAAAAAAAACTAAGATAAGGATGATCTTTTCTATTGGATTTATAATCCTTGTATAATTCCATTCTCCAAATATTTCTTCGTTTACAATCTTTACCAACAATAATAGTAGGGTTACGAATATTTAATGTTTGATCTAATTTTTTAATAGTTTCTAAAAAAGAAATTTTAAAATCTTCTATAAATTCTTCATTTTTTGTGGGATCATCTAATTCAAAATTTTTATCTTTATTTTTTTGTTTAAAATAACTAATTGTTGCATAGTATTTATTGAAAATATACCAACTCCCATCAATTATTACAAATTCTTTTTGTTCTTTATTTGATTTTAACATATTTAATTTTCTTAAATACTTATTAAATTAATGTTTTTTTTTTTAATTATAATTATTTCAATTTTTTTATTTATATATTTGAATAGAAGCCCAAATAGTTGCAGCAGGTTGATCACTCCAATGAGTGATGATTGGTTTAATAGAAACTTCATCTGTTGAATCATTTTTATTTTTTGTTAAAATAGTACAAGATGGTTTCATTTTTGGACTTAGTTTTGCTAATGATGGAATAAATTTATCATTTTCTTTAAAAACATCATTATTTTTTTCAAATATTGATTGAATAATAAATATTGTTGAAATTAATTCTTTATCTTTTTTAGGTAAAGTTTTTTTTACTTGTAAACATATATCATTAATAAATTTTTCTGGTTTATTTATTTTTATTTCATCATCATATACTTTACTACATATATGTTCATCTTTGTATCCTGTTTTATGTTCAACAAAAGGTATATTTAATGGAGTAACAATTATATTATAATCCGATGATATTGTACATGAATGAAATAAACAATCAATTAATTGAACTCCAATAGATTTAGTTGAGGTGTGATCACCACTATGTTTTATTTCAACACCATTTATGTTATAATTTTTATTATCATAATTTATAATTTCAAAATTATCTTTTTCATCACAAATATAAGCCAATAAATCATTATATCCATTTGTAGAACCTTTTTCTGAAATACATTTTACAAAAACACCTTTGAAACTGTCAAACGATTGACTGTCTTTTGGTAAATTTATTTTTGGAAATCCATCATCATCATTTTCTAAATTAATTTTTATACATTCTTCAGTTCTAGAAATAGATCCGTTAAAATTTAATTCTGAAGAAGCTAATAGGTTATTTTCATTTCTTAAAGTTTGATTAATTTCTTCTTGATTGAAAGAAATACCATCATTACCTGAATATTGTGATTGAGAATAATTTATTGAATCACATCTTCCTAATGGCTGACTGTAATTTATTTTTTGTTTTTTTTTTTTTTGATTAGAAGGATCAAAATTATTATAAACAGGAGCAGACATAGCAAATTTTAAATCATTATAAGGATTTATAGAGTGTTGTAATTTAGTTCTACAATCTGGGCAAGATGCTTTACTTCCATTTAGAATGCACGTTTTATTCCAATTCTTAATACATTCTATACAAGATACATGAAAACAAGGTAATAAAATATATTCTTTGTCTTCAGAATAATTACTACAACATGAACTACATTTAATATCAATATTGTTAATATGATCTGTCAATTTTTTATGTATAGGAATATTATTTATAATATTTTTTAATTCAATATCTTTAGTTTTACTTAAATTGCATGTATTTATTAAATTATTATTATTTATATTTATTATTAATGGTTTTGTACCGGGGAATATGTGTATATTTATAGTTCTATTTTTATTTATTATTTTTGTAATATATTTCGATATTAAGTTAGATTTGTTTTGTTTTTTTGGTATTTCTACTAATGAAGCCATGATAATATTTTCTATTAATTTTTAATTAGATACTTAAGTATTTCATTAAAAATTAATAGAAAAATTTTCAATTTTTTAATATTTGTTAAATATATATATGTCAAATTATAATTATAATGAATTATATTACAATATAAAAAATATACCAAAAGGTTCTATACATCATGCTCATTTTTCTGGTTATGTACGGTATAATATAATTTTAGATTTATTACAAAAAAAATATAATAATAATATTATTTTTTCGTATAGTAAGAATTTATTAAGTTTTGGAAAAAATAATAAAAAAATAGATTTTGATTATATTAAAAAATTAATAAAAAAGAATAAAAATAATTTTGGATTATTAGGAGGGATGTTTTATAATATAATAAAAAATGTATTATTTATTGATGATTATTTTAATTTAATAATGAGAGAGATGGATGAAGATAATATAATGCATATAGATTTACGAATAAGATTTGGTAGCTATTTCAAACATAATGAAAGAAATAAATTAAGTATAATTGAAGAAATTAAATTATTTAAAAAACAACAAGAGAGGTTTAAAAGAAATGGTAAAAGTTTTGGAATTATAGTTACAGCATCAAAGAGAGAACCATTTATTAAAATAAGAAAAAATTTCAAATTTCTTGATTCATTAAAAGATATAGATGATTTAATATATGGGTATGATATTGTGGGTGATGAATCATCAGGTTATAAATTATCTGATTATGGAGATGAATTAATACAGTTTGATAAACCATTTTATTTTCATGCAGGTGAAACTTCAGAAAGGATTGATAATATTTTATTTTCAATAAAAAACGGTAGCAGAAGAATCGCACATGGTATATATGTAATAAATAATGAAAGATTATTGAATGAAATTATAAAAAAAGAAATAGTTTTGGAGGTATGTCCTATTAGTAATATAGAATTAGGATTAGTTAAAGATCCATTGATTTATAAAAAATTATTAGATAAAGGTGTACTAATATCAATAAGTCCTGATGATCCAAATAAATTAGGAGATACAAATTTAACAGATAATTTTATTTATTTGTTGGAAAAAGGTAATTTTACATATCAAGATATATATAAATGCATATTAACTTCAATAAAATACTCACTTGTAAATGAGGAAAGAAAATTAGAGATGATAGATAATTTTGATAAAAAAATTAATTTTTCAAAAAATTTCTCTTTGAAAAATTATTTATATGATTATAATTTTTTAAGAAAAGAATTATATAGATATGATATTTTTTTAAAAATCAAAGATAAGAAAGATAATTTAGATGAATTAACGATAGAGAATCATATTAAAAATGATAATATAAGTGATCCTTTATTATCAAATTCATTTATAAAAAAAGAATATAGTACATTATACAATAAAATAAAAAATTTAGATTTTAACAAATATTTAGAAAAAAAATATAAAAAAATATCAATAATAAATAAAATAAATTATCAAAATGTTGTATTAAAACAATGTTCAATATATTTTATAAATAAAACTATTACAACTTGTATTTCAAAAAATATTTTGAATAAAACAAGGAAAATATATTTAGAATTAAATGGAAAAGATAAAATTGATGATTTTAAAAGAGGATTAATAATTTTATTATTTAGATATAAATTAATTAATAAATACAATATTAGATCTAATATATCATCTAATTTATTAAATCAAATAATAGAATATTATAATCCTACTGAATTATTTACTTCAGCACTTTATCATAATACAAAAAAATATATAGGTTTATTTTATGATGTAGAATTTAGTTATGGTTGTACTCATTTTAAAAATAAGGGTAATTATTTAGTTAATATACCTTATTCAAAAAATATAGCAATTAATATATTTGATAATATATTAAAAAAATTAGAAGGAAACAAAGATAATCTTTTATTCATTATAATATTACCAGAATTAAATATAAATATAAAAGATAAATTTAAAAGATATGAGTGTGATATGTTATTAAATTTTAATACTGATATAATTAATAAAATATTATTATCAAAAAAGAAAAAAAATATTAAATCAAAAATATTTTTGATTTCTAATAAAAAAATAAAAAAAATAAAATTGAAAAAAGATGATAACGTGACAAATTTAAAACATACAAGTAAAAATGAAATTAAGAAATATAATGATATAACAAAATTATATTATAAAAATAATAATAAAAAAAGTAATATAAATTTTAAATATAAATTTAAAAATTATTCGAAACCTATTTATAATGATCTAGAAAATATTGTAATTAAAACAGTATGTCAATATTCTAAGACAACTAAATTTATTGGAATTTATGAAGATACAAAATCATTAATTTTTTATGGAACAAATGAATTAAAAAATTATTTTAGAAATTTGTCTATTATAGTTGATGATAAATTTTTTTATTCAGGATCATTAAATGAACCCTTGGAAAAAATAGAAACCAAGTATTATAAAGATTTAGATATTTATTATAAAAATGATATACCTTATTATTTAAATTATGAAATTATTCCAATTACTAATTTTAGTTTAATGCAATTTTTATTATTTAGATCATTTTATTATTTAACAGATAATTTATGTTATAAACAAAATATTTTAGTTTTAGATTTTACTACTTTTAATAATTTTCAAACTCATCCGTTTAGTACATTAGTAAAAAATCATTTTGTGGACGCTTTTGTTTCATATAATTTACATAAAAATCCTGATAGTATAATTTTTAATAATAATAAATATGTATCATCCGCTGATTTTGATCCAACAGTAAAAAATGTTGATAATTTTTTATTAAATAACAAAGAAGAATATGATTTAATAATAATAAAAGGTGGGACAGAATTTAATTTTAGAAATAGTATATTATATTTTTCTGAAAATATAAGAGCTTATTTGATTTTATTAAAAATATATTATTCACTAAATAGACAAAAAATAAATGGTGATTTACATATTTGGAGTATAGGTATATATCATAGAATAACTCATGATATGATATATTTATTAAGTAATTTATATGAAAAAGTATCATTTGTTAATAATCAACCATATACAATTGATTCAACAATTATTTTTTCAGGTTTTAAAGGAGTAAGTAAAGAAATATTGTTAAATATAAAAAAATTATTAAAAAAAATGAATTCAATAAATAAAAAATATGGTGAATATATAAATGTTACAAACAAAGATATTAGAAAAAAATATTGTATAAAAAAACCAATATTAAATGATTTAAAAGACAAAAATGAGCTAATGTTAGTTTCTTTATTTGATTATAATGATATACCATTAGAATTTAAAAAATTTATAAAAGAATGTTTATATAAAAAATATAATATACTTGATAAATATAATAAAAAATTATCTAAATATAAAAATATTATTAATAATGGTACTAAAGAAGAAATTAAAGAATATATAAGGAAAAATAATTTTGATATATTGATTAATTCAATAAAATTTGCGAAAGATAAAAATATACATATAAATAAATATTATAGAAAATTTATCTCAAATAATTTTGATAAAATATATCAATAATAATAAAATATAAATTTTATAATATTAAATAATATTATAAAATGAATAATTTAAAAAATAATAAAGACGATAATAATATTTTAAAATATTTTAATGGAAGGATTGTTTATAATAAAATAACAAAAAGAACTATTTATTATCAAGATTTAAAAAAAAAATGGAAATTTTATTCAAATGAAGAGGGATTTTTATTATTAAAGAAATGTTATAAAAAAATAAAAAGTATGTTAGTTGAGAACATTGATTTAATAAAAAAATCAAATAAAGATATAAATAAAATATTGAAAGATGGATATAATATTTATAAAAATAAAACAAGTTTAAAAAAAAAAACTAAATCATATGGTACTGGTGAATATGTAACATGGACAGATGAAGAGTATTCGCATTTAGGTTTTCAAAGATATTATTTAATTGTAAAAGGATTTCAAAGATTTTGTGAAACTTGGTCATTATTAGAAAGAAGTTGTAATTATGGTGTTTTAAAAAATATACCGGATAAACTAAATATAGTAAGTATTGGCGGTGGTCCAGGATTTGAATGTTATGCATTTGAATTATTTTTAAAAAAATATTATCCAAAAAAAAAATGTGTATTTCATATATTGGATTTAGAAAACAAGTGGGGTAATTATATAAAAAAATTTGGTAATAATTATTATTTTTATAAATGGGATTTGTATAAAGATGATATTTATAAAACAACAAATTTAAAAAATATTCATTTTATAACAATATCTGCTTTTTTTGTAATGTATATGACGAATGATTATAGTTACAATCTAATTAATAATTGGTTAAATAAAAATGTATTATCAATACTTATTAATTCTAGAGCAAAAAAAATAGAAGGCAAAGTGCATTTAAAAAAGAAAAATATATATACAACCAATTTGTTAGGAGAAAACGATGATCGTCAAATTGTGCTTGGTTTAAAAAAATATAAAAAAGAGCATTATTTAAAAAATATATTTCCAAATGTACCTTATGTTAATTAATATTTAAATAAATATCAATTAATATTTTTAGTATAATGAATATTACAAATAATTCAATAATTAATAATGAAATACAATATTTAAATTTTAATTATAAAATTAATAAGTAAAGCTAACTATTGCAGCTAAAATTAACCCAATAGTCATCAAAATTGGACCAATCGGATCATAATATATTTGTGATTTTCTGTGATATAAACCCCATAATCTATAATAATAAATAAGTACAGCATATAAAGCCATTAAAAAACCGAATGTAATCATAATAATACCTATTCTCATTGCTTTGCTTGACATTTCTAAAATTGCTATTCCTGCACTAACAACAAAAGTTGCCGCATTAAACCACTGCAAATATGTTCTTTCATTTGCAAAATAAGTTTTTGGTTCAATTTTTATATGATTAATATTTTTTTTTTTTAGAAAATTTGAATTATTAAAATTATTTTTATAAATTATATTTTGTTCTTTTTTAAATAATTCTGGGTAAATATCTATCCAATAAGGTTCATTCAATTGTGGATTAAATTGCCAAGTCGAATGTATAAATTTTGAGAATTTTGGCATTTTTATTAACATAGATGATTCCATTAATTTTTGTATCCATTCAGGAGGGTTTTCAATATATTGATTTTGTAATTTAATTTCTAAAACAGCAAAAGGAAATCTAAAAATATCTTCATTTTTTAAAGACTCGTAAGTAGAGTACCATTCTAGGTGAGATACTTTTTCTTTAATCATAGATAAATCTGTGTCTAAAGAGATTCTTATTTGATTGCAATTATTTTTTTGAAATGCAATACGTTTATAAGAAGTTCTTACAATAGGAAATAATTTTTTTTTTAAAATTATAGATTGTATTTCTTCAGATAAAGGTGTTCCTAATTTTAATTGACCTCTAAAAAAATCAATTATTTGATTTTCTTTAATCTGAAATCTATTTTTTGATGATTCTGCACTTGTCCAATTTTCGTGGTGAACTTTTCTTTCCACAAAAATATTTGTGAAATTATCATCGTACCATCTTAAACGAATTAATTTACTTCCTTCTTCTTTTTTAATTCTAGTATTATAACATGTAAAATCAGTATTATCCAAATAAATAGAATCAATTTTTCCAAGAATATTATTATTATCATTAAATGTGTATATTGGTAAGTGTTCAATTATATTTGAAATAACATTTACAACTTTATCTACTGGAATCCAGAACTTGATACTTTTACGAACAAAATTACTTTGATCAATCATTTTAATTATATGTTCTTCATCTTTTTTTTCATATAATTTTGAAATTTTTTTTAATAAATTAAACATTTGCTTATAAGTTTTGTATTTAATTTTGTGCTCCCATGCTGGATAAATGGAATTTTTTGAATTTTTATCATGTTTTTTTATAATTTTACGTAATGATGTTTGATTTGTATATGCAAAAAAATTTAAATTTATAATATTTTCAATTAATTTTTTTTCTATTTTTTTATCATGTAATTCTATTAAATAATAATTATAAAAATTAATATATTTATTCCATTCATTTTCTAAAGATACATTAAATTCTTTTTCGGAATTAATTTTTTGTTCACTAATAGATTCAATTTTATTTTTTAATAATTTATAATC
>MDTB01032324.1_pt1 | contig 15089 bp, 15 predicted proteins | sample 811161 | NCBI WGS metagenome assembly MDTB01 (sample SAMN05326650, study PRJNA326480) | marine metagenome | isolation source: seawater | place: Mediterranean Sea | collected 2009
AGCTCTTCTGCCAATTGAGAAAAGTCTTTTAATTGCACTAAATCGAGAGCAGCAACTATCAAAAGTATACAGTCTCCGCCTGAAGCTTTTGTTTCATATATTTGATATGAATCAATCAAGAAATCCTTTCTTAAAATTGGTAATGTACAGGTGTTTCTTACCAAATCTAGGTACTCCAATTTTCCCTGAAAAAATGGTTCGTCTGTTAAGACACTTAATGAGGTGGCGCCATTTGCTTCATAATCCTCTGCAATCTTTTTTGGTTCAAAATCCTCTCTTATAATGCCTTTACTCGGAGATGCCTTCTTGATTTCAGCAATAATAGCTGTTTCTTCTTTAGAAACTTTCTTTGAAATCTCTTCTATAAAGCCTCTTTTCTGATATTTTTCAAAATCCTCTTCTAAAGACGAAATTGGTCTATAAGAAATAGACTTTTCAAGAGATTCTTTTGTGATTTCTATTATTTTATCAAGCTGATTCATTTAAATTATTAGAAAAAGTTGCTAATTCTTTAAGCTTATCTTTGGCTAATCCAGTCCTAATTATATCAATTGCTATCTCAAATGATTTTTCAAAGCTACTTACTAGGTCAGATACATAAATTACCGCAGCAGAATTTAAACTCGTTATGTCTTCGCCAGATTTAAAGCCTTCATTTTGAAGAGTTGCTTTCATGAGCTGCAGACTTTCCTGTGGTGAATTTATCTGTAAATCGTTCAAATCTTTTTGATAAATATCAAAAACTTTTGGATCAATTTCATATTCTGAAATTTTGTTATTTTTTAATTCTGCTACAAATGTTTTTTCTACTGAACTTATTTCATCGAGCCCATCTTTCGAATGAAAAACCATCGCTTTTGTTGTTCCGAGATTTTTTAAGGTTTCTGCAACAGGCAAAATCCACTGAGAATCATAAACTCCAATACATTGCCTTTTTGCATCTGCAGGATTTGTAAGAGGACCAAGTAAATTAAATATAGTCTTATCGGCAATTCGTTTTCTTGCCGGCATGACATATTTCATTCCTGGGTGAAAATTTTGAGCGAACATGAATCCTATTCCTATTTCTTCAATACATCTTGCTACTTGGTTTGGGTTTAAATTCAAATTTACATTTGCTGCCTCTAATACATCTGCGCTTCCACTTTTTCCGGTTGCAGTCCTATTCCCATGTTTAGCAATTTTTACTTTTGCGGCTGCTGCTACCAAACCAGCAGTTGTTGAAATATTCATCATGCTCTTTCCTAAGCCTCCAGTTCCGCAGCAGTCAACTAAGTTGTCTTGTAAATTAACTTTTACTTTTAACGATGAATTTCTCATTGCTTTAACTGCTCCAGTTAATTCATCTGATGTCTCTCCTTTTTTGGAAAGGTTCAATAAAAAGTTTTCAATTTCAATTTCTGACACTTCTCCTAAAAATATTTCTTGAAAAATAGTTGCTGACTCATCTTGTGTTAAATTTTTTGTAGATGATTTATTTATAATCTCCGAATTATTCATTTGCTATCGAGAAAATTAGAAAGAATTTTTTTTCCTTCATTAGTCATTATTGATTCAGGATGAAACTGAACTCCTGAAATTTTTAAATTAGCATGTTGTATTCCCATAATCGTTCCATTTGAAGTCCTTGCATTGACTATCAAATCTTTTGGTAAAGATTCTGATTCAATAATTAAAGAATGATATCTCGTGACAGCCAAATTATTGGCTATATTTTTAAATAAAAAGTTAGAATCATGCTCGACAATTGAAATTTTTCCATGCATAGGCTTATTGGCCTTAATAATCTTTCCTCCAAAAGCCTCTCCAATAGCTTGGTGCCCGAGACATACCCCTAAAATAGGAATTTTATCTTTAAAAAAATTTATAAGATCTATTGAAACTCCAGCTTCTTTTGGAGAACAAGGTCCTGGAGAAATTACTAGATATTCTGGATCTAAAGCCTCTGCTTCTTGCACAGTAATCTTATCATTTCTGAAAACCTTAACTTCTTGTCCCAACTCACCAAAGTACTGAACTAAGTTATAAGTAAATGAATCGTAATTGTCTATCATCAATAGCATTAATCCATTTCCTCTATTGCTTTAATAATTGATTGAGCTTTATTCAAGGATTCTTGATATTCGGCTTCGGGATCAGAATCATACACCACCCCACCCCCTGCTCTTACGCTAAGTTCTTTATCTTGGATAACTGCGGTTCTTATGGCAATTGCTAAATCCATATTTCCTGTCCACGATAAATAGCCAATTGCGCCGCCATAAACTCCTCTTCGATCAGGCTCTAATTCGTCAATTATCTCCATAGCTCTGACTTTTGGAGCTCCAGAAAGAGTTCCTGCAGGAAAGGTAGCTTTTAGAACATCTATTGAAGAATAACCTTCATCTAATTCACCAATCACATTCGATACTAGATGCATAACATGTGAATATTTCTCTATTTTCATCTGTTCAGTAGTATCTACAGATCCAATTTTTGCAATTTTACCCACATCGTTCCTGCCTAAATCAATCAACATCAAATGTTCAGCAATTTCTTTTGGATCGTTTTTTAATTTGGAAGCCAATTCATTATCTTCTTTTTCGTTTTTACCTCTTTTAATTGTTCCGGCAATAGGTCTAACAGTAACCTCATTATTCTGTAATCTAACAAGAATTTCTGGCGAAGCTCCAACAATATGTAAATCGTCTATTTTCAAAAAATACATATACGGGCTTGGATTTAATTTCCTTAAGGACTTGTAAAGATCAATTGGAGAGTGCTCGAAAGGAGTGGTAAGCTCCTGTCCGTAAACAACCTGCATCACATCTCCTTCAACTATGTATTCCTTAATTTTTTTTATTGAATCTAGGTATTCATCTTTTGAAACAGAAGAAGAAAATTTAATTTTATTTTTAGTTTTTTTATTTTCATTTTTACCGGACGGCTCTAGAAGTTTGTTGTGTATTTCTTCTATTCTAGATAGACAGGCTGCCTCTTCATCTTCTTGTCCATTGACAACAATGAATAAAGATTTTTTTAAATTATCAAAAATGATAACTTCGTCAGAAATCATTAGTGAAATTTCGTCATATTTTAGTTTTGGTTTGCTTGACTCTTTTAATTTTCCTTCTATTTCTCTTATAGTTTCATAACTAAAATAACCAACAAGGCCCCCATGAAATTCAGGAAGTGAATTATTTTTTTCGACATGAATATTTTTTAGAAAATTATCTATTTGATCCAAAGGACTTTTAGAAAGGGAAATTTTTTTATCGGTAGGTAAACCAATAATCGAATATCTTGCCCACTTATCGCCTCCTTCTACTGATTCAAAAAAATACGAATTTTTATCATTCTCAAACTTTAAATATATCTCTAATGGAGAATCTAAATCTCCCATAATTTCTTTAAAGAAAGGTTTTTTAGTTTTCATATTCAAGAGAAGAGTCTATTAATTTATATTCTGCAAACAACTCACCTCTATTGGCTTCAACAACCTTTGTTGCCGGATAGCAGATTTTTTTTTCTGAAAATGGCTCACCTTTTGCAATTACAAATTTATTTCTATCAACAAATAAAATATCCAAAGGAATTGAAGTATTTTTCATCCACATACATCTAATTTTTCTTTTGTCATTCCAAATAAAATTAACTTGATGAAATTTAGAGAGTTTTTCTGAATACATTAATCCAATCTTTCTTTCTTCATTGTTTTTTAAATTTCTTATACAGATTTTCTTTTCTGAAGATTCAAAACCTGCATCACATTCAAAATTTTGTTTCTCTGTAGAAATCAGATTGAATGAAAAAAAACTAATTAAAATTATCTTTAAGATTTTGAATAGCATCAACATAACTAGGCTTATTAAAAATAGCAGAGCCGGCTACAAAAGTATCTGCTCCTGCAGAAGCAATATCAAAAATATTTGATTCTTTAATTCCCCCATCAACTTCTAGTCTAATATCTATTTGCTTTTCATCTATGATCTTTCTAAGGTTTGAAATCTTTGAAATTGTTTCAGGTATAAATTCTTGACCTCCAAAACCAGGAAAAACGCTCATAAGCAGAACCATATATAGTTCTTCTAGATAAGGTTTTAAAACATTTAGAGAAATATCTGGATTAAGCACTAACCCAGGTTTGCATCCTAAATCTTTAATTAATTGAATGGACTTTTCAATGTTTTTAGAAGCTTCTGGATGAAAAGTTATTGAGGTAGCTCCCGCATCAGCGAACATTTTTATAAGGTTGTCTACAGGATCAACCATCAAATGGACATCTATGGGACAATCTACCCCAGACTTTCTTAAAGACTCACAAACCATTGGTCCCACTGTAAGATTTGGAACAAAATGATTGTCCATGACATCAAAATGGATCCAATCTGCACCAGCTGAAAGGACTTCATTTACCTCATCACCTAGCTTTGAAAAATCTGCTGATAAAATTGAGGGAGCTATGATGTTGGATTGTTTTGGCATTGTAGAATTTTACCCTTCACTTATAACGACGTCTAATTGCTGAAGATCTTTTTTTGAATTTATATTTAAAGCAAGTCCATTAAAAACTTCCCCAGTAATTTCTTTTTTTGAGACAATTGGTAAAAGGAGATTTTTCCATAATTGAAGCTTTTCAAGCCTAATCCCCCTTAAGATTTTAGGATTAATAAGCCCTACACCAGAAAAAGTAAATTCTTTTGAATTTTCATTCACACAAATATGATCTTTTTTTAAATTCATATCAGCTTCTTGACCTTCCCTTTTTTCTAACAAAACTAAATGACCACTCTTTTTCAAGTTATAACTTATTAGTCTTGAAAAAGGATAATCAGTCCACAGGTCTCCACTCAAAATTAGAAATGGATCATCTCCAATTAATTCTTTTGCTTTTATAAGCGCTCCCCCAGTTCCTAATATTTTTTCTTCGTGAGAATATTTTATTTGTAAGTCAAATTTTTCACCATTTCCTATATGGTCCTCTATTTTATTCCCTAGATAATGTGTATTAATAATTATTTGATCAAATCCTGCACTCTTCAATTTCAAAATATTCCATTCGATTAAAGACCTTCCTTTCACTTTCAAAAGTGGTTTTGGAATATCTTTTGTTAATTCCTTAAGTCTAGTGCCAAATCCAGCAGCAAAAATGAAAGCTTTCATGCTAATTTATTTTAGCAATCCTTCGGCTTAAAATTTCAGTTAAAGGTAAGAGGGTTTTTGAAATTGGTTTTAATTCCTCGTATGCCTCAGAGGTGTTAATCATATAGTTCAATAACACTGGAAAATCGTCAATTCTGTTCGTTCTATTCAAGTCTAAATAAACTTTGGAAAGTTTGCCAAGAATTCTAAATTGCCTTTGAATACTGCAGTAATCAACATATTCAATTAAATTATTTAGAGAAATTTTTAGCTCAAGTTTTTGCTCCATTTTTTTTTGATAATTTTGATACCAAGTTAAAATTTTTTCCTCTGGCCAAAAAAAGTACAGGTCTTTAAACAAAGAAGCTAAGTCTAAACCAATTGGCCCTATCAAAGCATCTTGAAAATCTAAAACTCCCGTTTGATTATTTTTAAAAATAAGATTTCTACATTCAAAATCATAATGACAAATTACTTGTGGCTGATTCAATAAATTTAAAGAGATCTTTTCGTAACTCTCTCTAAGAGTTTCTAATGAACTATCATCAATTTTATTCTCTAAAAAAGTATTTATGAAAAACTCCTCAAATAAACTCCAATTATATAAAAGTAATTTTTCATCAAAATAACCAAAAATATTCTTGTCCAACTCTAGACTTTGAATTTTTATCAATTCATCAATGGCTAGGTCATAATAAAGATCGGCTTTTTTATTAGACAAATTAAATTGATATAGTTCGTCTCCGAAATCTTCTACTAAAATCAGTCCTAAATTTTCATTTGAAGAATAAATGATTGGCACGTTCACATCATTTAGTTTAAAAATTTTAGATTTTTTACTGAATGCGTTTACGCTCTCTTCAATCCCTGCAGGCACAACCATTAAAATAGCTGAGCTATTATTATGAAAAAAAATTCTATAAAAATCTCTCTGGCTTGATTCAAGCCTTAGCTTAGAAAAATTTTTTACGCCTGAGCTACTTATTTGATTTAGTTGCTTTGTAAGCCATTTCGATTGACTGTTTGAAAGTTTGTCTATCAAAATTTTTAACTATTCTTAGCGGCCTCAGGAGGCAGAATATCATCCGGCACAAAAAAATCTGGAGCAAGTTGCTCAAACGGCACCGAAGCATATTTTGAAAAATCAGTAACTCCATGATCTGCTAAGAGATTATCATCTATACAAAAATTCCCTGTAAATTCCTTAGAGGGTTTTGTTAAAATTACATAAGCAGCGTCTGCCATAATCTCAGGAGTCCTAGAAATATTAGCCATCTCCTCTCCGCCTAAAACATTTTTGACAGCTGCAGTTGAAATTGCAGTTCTCGGCCATAAAGCATTTACAGCAACGCCCTGCTCTTTAAATTCCTCGGCCATCCCCAAAACGCATAGGCTCATTCCATATTTTGCCATTGTGTAAGCAACATGTCCTGAAAACCACTTAGGACTCATATCTAAAGGTGGTGATAAATTCATAATATGTGGATTTTCAGACTTTAAAAGATGGGGAAGGCATTTTTTCGAAGTTAAAAAAGTTCCTCTCGCATTGATTTGATTCATCAAGTCATATCTTTTCATGTCCGTCTGAAGAGTATTTGTCAACTGGATTGCGCTTGCATTATTCACACAAATATCTATTCCTCCAAAATGTTGAGCTCCTTTCTCAACACATTCTTCTACTTGTTCTTCAGATCTGATGTCACAAACCAAAGGAAATGCTTTTCCTCCTGATTCCTCAATTTCTTCTGCAGCAGTGTAGATTGTTCCAGGTAATTTTGGGTGAGGTTCAGCTGTTTTAGCTGCTAAGATTATGTTTGCACCATCCTGTGCTGCCCTTTTTGCTATAGCTAAACCTATGCCTCTGCTCGCTCCAGAAATAAAAAGTGTTTTATTAGCTAATTTAGTCATCATATCTCCTTGATTTGTTGTAATTTAAAAATAGTATTTTAACCCCCAAATCAATTTAATATCATTAGAATGGTTATTTATTAAAAATTATTTTATGAAAGAAAATTTGTCTTTTTATCTAAGTTTCTTAACTCTTAATGGATTAATTCTTTTATCTTTTAATTCTCAAAGCCAGGATTTTAGCTACAGCGCTGATGAATTATATTCTGATTCTGCAAATAATTCTCTGACTTTTGAGGGAAATGTATCTTTGAATTTTGAAGAATTTATTTTTGAGTCTGATAGAGCTCAACTAGATGAGGTAACTAAAACTTTAGAACTCGAATCCCTTTCTTTCAAGGTAAAAAATGAATTTGTCGGAGGTGAAGCAAAGAAAGCAATTGCATCAGAAAATAAAATCACTCTTGAGGAGGCTAAATTTTCTCTTTGTCCTTGTGAAGAAAAAATTTGGTGGATTGAAGCTGAAAAAGTAGACCTTAATATTGAAAAAAATAATATTTTTTTTAATAAAGGTAAATTAAAGATTTACGATAAAACAATTTTTTATTTTCCTAAAGGTTCTTTCCCGGCTACAGGGGAAAGAAGAAGTGGTTTTTTGCTTCCAGAAATCTCTGCATCTAATAAATCAGGAACAGATATTTCAATTCCTTACTATTTCAATTTAGCAAAAAACTACGATTTTACAATTGAGCCAAGATATATTTCTAGAAGAGGTGAAGGAGGATCTTCAGAATTAAGATACTTGTCTAATAATTATGAGGGCTTTTTTCGCACATCTTTTTTGAATGAGAGCAAAGATGAGAGCTCTTTTAGATGGTCGACAAACTTTTTCCATAACGCAAAAATTTTTGAAAAATATTTTTTAAATATTAATTACTCAAATCTAAGCGATAGTCTTTTTTTAAGAGATTTCGGATCAAGTTATAGTAATTCATCTCATCAACTCTTTGTCCCTCAAAAAATGAGCATTTCAAGCTTTGGAAAGAACTACGAATTTATTACAAAAATAAATGCATTTAAGTTGACCAATCCTATTGGGGTAAGTCAATTTCAAGAGATTCCGGAAATTAAATTAAACTTTTTTTATAGCTATGAAGGCTTCGATTTAAATCTTAAAACTAATTATCAATCATACAAAAAAGGTGGTTCTTTCATTGATAATTCAAATACAAGAGTAGAGAAAATTAAGGTTGAGCCTGAATTTTTATTTTATAAAAAGTTTTTTGAAATGGAGTCTATGATTAAGCTTAATTACATATTGGAGAACTTTCATTTAGAAAATTCAAAAAAATCAAGGATCTATCCCAAGGCAGAATTTAAGATTAGTAGTACTCTACATAGAAAAGGAGAAGGTAACTTAGAAATACTAACGCCTTCAATAAGTTATATTTACACGCAAAACAAGAATCAACTTGATTTGCCTAATATAAATTCTGGAATTTTTTTAGATTCAAAGAATTTTTCAAAAAATATTATTTCAGGTGATAGCTATATTCCTATGCGAAGAGATTTTTTGATAAGCACAGAGTATTTGCTTTATAGAAATAACAGCAAATTAAATATTTATGTTTCAAAGTTAATCGGATTAGGAAAGAGATTTCTACACACAAACAACTTTAATCTAAATTTGCCAGAACCCTATCAAATAAAAGCAAACTACAAAGATGGCAAAAGTTTTAATTTTTTTGGGTCAATTACAAAAGACTCTGACAATAAATATGATTCATTTAATGCTGGATTATTCAAAGAGTTTGCTAGCGAAAACTACCTAAGCCTCAGTTTCATCTGGGCCAGAGATATAAATGCATATATTTTAGAAAAAGAAGAAAAAAGGCCAATAAATTTTTTAGAGGTTAAAAATAAATTTTCAATTAACGATAGATCTACTTTATATTCCAAATTTAATTATGATCTCGAGAACTCAAATTTATCTTATTCAATGATAGGAATAGAATATGAAAACCCGGGTCTTATAATCGGATTAGCTCTGATAGAATCCAATGGTTTGGACTGGTCAAAGCTAATAAATGAGAATACAGTCAACGAGTATAACCAAGAAAGTTTTAGAATTTATTTTGAATTAAAAGGATTGGGATCCTTGGGGAGAAAAATTGATCAATACACTAGAAATAATCAATACAGTGACTTTTAAAAAAATGCCGAAACTTTTTTTAGTTATTTTTTTATTTTTGTCTCATCAAATTATTGCAGAGAGAACAACTTTGGATAAGATTGCTGCCATAGTTGGGGATGGGGTAGTTTTAGAGTCACAAATTGATATCAAATATAAAAACTACATAAATCAATTTACTGAACAAAATACTGGTCAAGAGCTACCTCCTGAAAGTTTTATTAAAAAGAATATTTTAGATAATTTAATTATTGAAGAACTCCTCTTTCAGAAAGCTAAACGATTTGGAATTAGAATCAGTGATCAAGAATTGAACGACTATATAGCTAGAATTGCAATTAATAACGGTATGAATCTTGAAGAGTTTATTAATGAAGTTTCAAGCCAAACTAGCTTTCAAAGTTTTAGAGGAAATCTGAAAAATGATCTAATAATTAAAAGAGTTCAAAGAGGTCTTGTCGGTCCTAAAGTTTTTATTTCCGATCAAGAAATAAAGAATTTTATAATTTCTAAAGAGGGACAAAATTTAATATTAGTCGAATACAAAATAAATCAAATTTTAGTAGATTCTGAAGAAATCTCTAAAAGAATATATCAAGGGCTTAAGGATGGAGAAAATTTCTTAAATCTTAAAACTAAATATGACGTAAGCGGAGATGAAGAATTACCTAAGTGGCAGCAAATATCAGAGCTTCCCTCTTTATTCTCTATTGTAAAAGATATGGAAATCGGTGCTTATTCTCAGCCGTTAAAGACAGGAGCTGGATTTTATCTAATCAAGTTAGAAGAAAAAAGAGGAGACACCGTAAAAATAGAAAAACAAGATTTAGTTAGACATATTCTTATTCAAACTTCAGAAATTAGAAGCGAAAAACAAGCAAGAGAATTAATCAATGAAATTAAAAATAGAATTGATGAGGGGGAAGATTTCAAAGTCTTAGCTAGATTATATTCCGATGATCCAAGTTCTAAATTAGACGGCGGAAACTTGGGATGGTCAGCGTCAGATAAATATGATTCAGAATTTAAAAAAGTGGTGGATAATTCTGAGCTGAATAAAGTAAGCAATGTTTTCAAAAGCTCTTTCGGTCATCATATTCTTGAAGTCTTAGATCGAAGAAAAAAAGATATATCTAAAGAGCTCCAAAAGAATAAAGCTTATAGAATAATATTCGATAGAAAATACGAAGAACTACTACAAAAAACACTTCAAGAATTAAGAGCTGAATCTTACATAGATATAAAAACAGAAATATGAAAAGAATTGCGTTGAGTCCTGGAGATCCAGCAGGAGTCGGCCCTGAAATTTGTCTTAAATCTTTACAAGAAATAAATAACCTTTCGGATTTTGAATTAATTGGTGATATAGATTTTTACAAAAAACTTTCAAAGGACTTGAATCTAAATTTGTCATTCGAGGAAACTTCAAATACAAAAAATTCTATTGTGGTTAGAAACATTAAACTTGATTCTGAGGTAGTTTTGGGCAGTCCAAATATTTTAAACGCAAAATATACTCTTGATGTTTTATTGACTGGGTCTTTAGGAGCAATTAATAAAGAATATTCGGCCTTAGTTACTGGTCCGATAAATAAAAAAATTATTAATGATTATGGTTTTGAATTTTCTGGTCATACTGAATTTTTGGCTGATATTTCTAAAACTAAAAACGTTGTAATGCTTCTAGCTAATTCAAAAATAAGGGTTGCTTTATTGACTACTCATATTCCTTTGAACAAAGTAAGTGAATCGATTTCAACAAAAAAAATAATAGAAACAGTAAAAATTTTAGACGATAATCTAAAAAAACTTTGGAAGATTAAAAATCCAAGAATATGCATTTTAGGTCTTAATCCTCATGCAGGAGAAGGCGGCTTTATGGGAAGTGAAGAAATTGAGATAATTGAGCCTGCAATTAATAGTCTTTCTAGTGAAAAATATTGTGTCGAAGGTCCTATTTCAGCAGACACAGCTTTTTTAAAAGAAAAATTAAATAAATTTGATGCTTATTTAGCAATGTTTCACGATCAAGGATTACCTATTTTAAAATCAATGGGCTTTGGAGATTCAGTTAACATAACTCTTGGCTTGCCATTCACAAGAATATCCGTTGACCACGGAACTGCTTATGATCTAGCCGGAAAAAATAGAGCTGATCCCTCAAGCTTTAAGAAATCAATGGAATTAGCTTTAGAATTTTCTTCTTAATATTGTGAATAAACACATTAACAAAAAAAGATTTGGTCAAAATTTTTTATCAGATAAACATATCCTGAGTGATATTCTGGGCTATATCGATCCTAAATCTGATGATCTTTTTTTAGAAATTGGCCCCGGTTTAGGAACTATGACCGAAATGTTTGTAGGTATACCAAAAAAATATGACGCAATTGAATTAGATAAGGATTTAATAGCTCCCTTAGAAAAAAAATTTAAAAATGAAAAAAATTTTTCAATAATAAATAAAAATATTCTTGATCTAGATTTAAATTGTTTTGTAAAAAATAATAAAAAAATAAGATTAATTGGCAACCTACCTTACAACATGTCTAGTCCAATTCTTGACTGGTGTTTTAAATACATCGATCTAATTAAAGATATGCATTTTATGTTCCAAAAAGAATTTGCCCATAGGTGTGCAGGAAATGAAAATACATCTTCATATGGCAAACTAAGTGTAATTTGTAACTATTTTTGTAAAGTAGATGTTCTCACTGACATTGACAGATCCTATTTTGATCCAATTCCTAGAGTAGATAGTTCTTTTGTAAGATTTAGGCCAAAAATATATAAAAAAAATTCAAATGAGCTCGAAAACTTAAATTTTTTATTAAATAAATTATTTAATAAAAAAAGGAAAAAAATAAATAAAACACTCACAGAATTTTTTTCAGAAGATGATTTGTCAAAAATTGAAATTGACTTAAATTTACGACCTGACCAGCTTAGCTTAGAAGATTATATTTCTTTATCTAAAATTAGTATTAAGAATGGCTAATTATGCGATAGGAGATATTCAGGGCTGCTTCAAAGAATTTAAGCTAGCTTTAAAAAAAGTAAATTTCAATTTTGATAAGGATTACTTATGGCTAGTTGGAGATTTAATTAATCGAGGTCCTGATTCATTAAAACTTTTGAAATTTGTATACAAAATAAGAAAAAGAACTCATATTGTTTTAGGAAATCATGATTTGCACTTCTTGGCTTGTTTTTATGGGCAAAGAAAACTGGGAAAAACAGACACCATTTCAGAATTAATTAAATCAAAAGAGTCTAAGAAGTTTGCAAAATTTTTACTAAAACAGCCTCTATTATTTAAAAAAAAGATTGTTTATAAAAATAAATCAAAAAAAATAATCATGGTGCATGCTGGAATTCCACCAAATTTAACTTTGGCAAACTGTATCGATTTAAATAAAGAATTTCAAATCGCTATAAAGAATAATCCAAAAAAAATTTTAAAGAACATCTTTAATAATTCATTTTCTGGTTTCTCAAAAAAAATGAGTAGGATTGATAAAATAATTTTTTTTTCAAATGCTATTACGAGAATTAGAGCATGTAATCATAAAGGAGAAATTGATTTTAAATTTAAGGGCAGAATTAATGAAATACCTAAAAAATTAGATGCTTGGTTTAATTTTGAAAATATCATTTTAAGTGAAAACTCCCAACTAATTTTTGGACATTGGGCGGCCATTAAAGGAAAGACTAAAAAAAAGAATATTTTTGGACTAGATACAGGATGCGTTTGGGGAGATAAACTTACGATAATGAGGCTAGAAGATAATAAAAGGTTTCAAATAAAAAGAGTTAACAGATGAAATATTATTTAGTCGGAGGAGCTGTAAGAGATAAGCTGCTTAATCTGCCCTTTTCAGAAAGAGACTATGTAGTAATTGGAGAAACCAAAGAGTCAATGCTGAAAAAAGGATTTATCTCAGTTGGTAAAAAGTTTCCTGTTTATTTGCATCCTAAAACAAAGGAAGAATATGCCCTTGCAAGGAAAGAAAGAAAAATATCTTCTGGTCATAGTGGTTTTATTTTTGAAACTAACGATTCGGTTAGTCTAGAAGAAGATTTATATAGAAGAGATCTAACAATTAATGCGATTGCAGAAGATGAAGATGGCAACTTAATTGATCCCTTTGAAGGACAAAAGGACTTAAAAAATAAAATACTTAAGCATGTTTCCCCTGCTTTCTCTGAAGATCCTCTGAGAATTTTTAGAGTTGCCAGATTTGCAACAAAATTTTTTCCTTTAGGGTTCAAAATAGACGATTCAACTATGAAAGAAATGAAGTCTATATCTAGGTCAGAAATTGAAGATTTATCTTTTGAAAGGATATGGCAAGAAACGGAAAAGATATTGAAAATGAGTCATTCTTATATTTTTTTTGAAATACTAGAAAAAGTAAATGCAATATTTGTTTTCTCTGAAATCGAAAAAAATATTCTGAAATCTTTAGATTTTTTAAAAAGCTTAAGTGATAAAAGTTATTTGGAAGAGGAAAAATGGGCTGCTTTAAACTTGGAAAATTTTAATCAAAAAAAATTTCCTATTCCAAAAAAATTTTTAAGGTTCGAAAATTATTCACGAGATTTTAGAGCAACTTTGGAAAAAGAAGTATCTGCAAAAAAATTACTGGAGGCATTGATGAAAATAAATGCATTTAGAAATCAAAAATTAGCAATTAAAGTTATTGATTTTCTGCAAACAAATAATAAGTTAAATTCATTCTTGCTTTCATCTAATTTAGATTGGGATATTTTGCTTTCAGAGCTAAATTCAATAACGGTCAGCGATAGCTCTTCTAAAAATGGAGAATTAGTAAAAAAAGAAATCTATAATGCTCGAATCGATATTATCGAAAACTATCTTAATGAATAAAACAATTTTAATTACTGGAGGGGCTATAAGAATTGGAAAGGCAATTTGTGAGAAATTTCATAAAGAAGGTTTTAATATTCTTTGTCATTATAATTCTTCAAAAAAATATGCCGAAGAACTATCTGAACAACTAAATAGTATTAGAAAGAATTCTTGTTCGATAATTCAATTTGATTTAAACGATATTGATAAATACCCAATTTTTATTAAAAAAGTAAAACAACTTTCTAAATCAATCGATGTTTTGGTAAATAATGCTTCTGCTTTCTATTCTTCTCCTCTAGCAAATTATAAAGAAGGAGACTGGGAAGATCTTCATAACTCTAACCTAAGAGGTCCCTTTTTAATCTCGTCTCTTCTTAGAGAAAATATAAAGAGTACAAATGGCTGCATAATAAATATTACTGACGCAATGGTCTTAAGGGGCATGAAAGATTACTCAATATATTCAACTGCAAAAGGTGGACTAGAAACGCTCACTAAATCTTTGGCAAGGGATCTAGCTCCTGAAATAACTGTAAACGGCGTTGCTCCTGGAGCTATTCTTCTTCCTTCAGACGGCTCATCAAATGAGGATTTACTTTTATCTAAAATTCCACTGGGCAGATTGGGTACCGAAAAAGATATAGCGTCAGCAGTTTTTTTTCTTTCAACTAATGAATACATCACAGGACAAATTTTAAGAGTTGATGGGGGAAGATCTCTTAATTAAGATAAGAGAAGTCAAAACTTTTATTGAACATGATTAAAAAATTTGAAAGTCAATTTAATGGAACCAAAGAAATGTCTGAAAAACATTTTATCGATCCAAAAATTCTTACGCCTTTCTTAGAAGAGAAAATACTCGACTTTGATGGTCCTCTAGAAATAGAAGAATTTATTGGTGGCCAGTCTAATCCAACTTATTTTTTGAAAACAAAAAATAGAGCTTATGTTTTAAGGAGAAAACCTCCTGGAGTGCTTCTTAAATCTGCTCATGCAGTTGATAGAGAATTTAAAGTTATTTCTGCTTTAAATAAAACTGATGTCCCTGTTCCT
>MDTB01092452.1_pt1 | contig 15089 bp, 15 predicted proteins | sample 811161 | NCBI WGS metagenome assembly MDTB01 (sample SAMN05326650, study PRJNA326480) | marine metagenome | isolation source: seawater | place: Mediterranean Sea | collected 2009
AATGATAGGTTATCAAATTTTTATAAATTGTTAACTATTCCATCAGGAATTTAATTAGGAAATTAAATAATTAAAAGTGAAGTTTAAAGAATTTGATTTTGAAGGAGAAGAAACATTAAAATCAATGAGTCATGCAGTCAATCTAAATAACTGGATGTATTCACAAATAGAACCATATATCAATGGTAGGGTTTTAGAAATAGGTAGTGGTATAGGAAATATTTCTCAGGTTTTTATAAAAGAAGGTAAGGATATCGATTTATCTGATATAAGAGACCAGTATATTGATTTTCTCAATGATAAATTTCCTAATAATAAAGTGTTAAAAATTGATTTAGTTCATCCAGATTTTGATAAAGTTTATAATCATTTATCCGGAACTTACGATTTAGTATTTGCTTTAAATGTAATAGAACATATTGAAGATGATAAATTAGCAATTAAAAATTTATCTAAACTTTTAAAACCTAATGGAATAATATATATTTTGGTACCTGCATATCAATTTCTCTACAATAATTTTGATAAATCTTTATTCCATTTTAGGAGATATACTAAAACAACTTTAAAAAGAATTTTTCATTCAAATTTAAATTATCTTAAAAGTTGGTATTTTAATTTTGCGGGTATTTTTGGATGGTATATAGTAGGTAAAATATTTAAAAAAAAAATTATTCCCGAGTCTAACATGAAGTTATATAATTTTCTAACTCCTATATTTAAAGTTTTAGATATAATTACCCTCAGAAGTATAGGATTAAGTGTAGTAGTAGTTTTTAAAAAATTTTAATGAATAAAATATTAACTGTAATTATTCCTGTTTATAATGAAGAAAATACTATAGTTAAAATATTAAATTCTTTAGAAAAAGTTATTTTAATTAATGATATCAAAAAAGAATACATAATTGTTAACGATTGTTCTACTGATAACTCTTTAAAAATAATCAAAAATTATATTGAACTAAATAATGTTATAAACATTAAAGTATTCTCTCATGAAATTAATAAAGGTAAGGGAGCTTCTATACACACTGGGATTAAAGAAGCAACAGGAAATTATATCATAATTCAGGATGCTGATTTAGAATACAACCCTCAAGAGTTTAATTTACTCTTAAAACCAGTTATAGATGGTTTTGCTGATGTAGTATACGGAAGTCGATTTTTGGGAGGAAATCCTCGTAGGGTTTTATTTTTCTTTCACACGATAGGAAATAAATTTTTGACATTTCTTTCTAATCTTTTCACAAATATTAATCTTTCAGATATGGAAACATGTTATAAGCTTTTCAAATCTGAACATTTAAAAAATTTGAAATTAAATGAAAATAGATTTGGTTTTGAACCCGAGGTTACTGCAAAAATTTCTCGAGTTCCTAAAATTAGAATCTATGAGGTAGGTATTTCATATTATGGAAGAACTTACGAAGAAGGAAAAAAAATTGGCTGGAGAGACGGATTTAGGGCTATCTATTGTATTATCAAATATAATTTATAGACAAATAAGTTTTTTGTCAAATTTTAATATCCAAAATTTTTTTAAATTACCATAATTAAATGGATTCCTTGAAACTTCTTTGTAAAGAAACGGCCCTTCACTCACAAATAAAGAATATTTAATGTAATCATTTAAATTGTTATCATTAACAATCATATAATCTATTTTATCCACCTCTATATTGTTCATAATTTCATTTTTCTCCCATTTATAAGAAATAAATGCGTCACCAAAAATGTTTTTATTGTTTAAAAAAGTTTTTGTTCTGTGATCAATAAGTACACCCTTGTCTTTATTAATGATTGAATTTACCTTAGCAGATAAATTATATCCATAAGCTGTATTTGATAAAACATTTTTACGATTTTCTACTGAGGAAAAGGACCATAGTGAAATAATCGACAAATAAATCAACCCTATAACCTGAATAATATAAAATGAATTTATAGTTATTTTTTGGAGAAGGTTAAACTTGATAGTCATTAAATTTTTTTTATTTAAAACTAAAAACCAAAATAGGGGTTCGATAAAAAACCTTGCAGTAGATTGTAAAAAAAAAGTTATTAAAAGAGTATAGATAAATATAAATAGATAATAAAACCAATTTGAAATTAAATGTGTCTTATTAAAAAAACTGGCAAATAAAAATACCACTGGTAATCCCAATGTTGTAGAAATATTTCCAATGGAATTAGTAATAAAGACATCGAGAGGAAACATTAAACCTTTTGTATCTCTATAGTTTAGAATAAATTTTAAAAAATCTTTCCCCCCAACTATAAATTCAGGTACAGGGTTAAAAAAATTTAAATTTAGATTAAAACCATAGTTTAGTTTATAGAAAATAAATGGAAAAGAGATAATTAAAAAAAATAAAACTCCTAAAGGAAATAGATAAAATACTTTTTTAAAGGAGTTTTTATAATTATAAATTATAAGTATGGATAAAATAATCGATGAAACTAAATAGTTAGTTTTAACCGAAAATAAAAAAGCAATAAATAAAATATGAATAATATTTATTGTTTTTTTTTCTATGATTTCTTTAAACAGAAATAAAGATAATGATATAATTAATATCTGCGGTTTAGCAGAAAAAACTAAAAAAATTAAACATGGGATAGAATAGAATATCATAGATAATAATCTGTTCTTATTAAGATTATTAATTCCTATTAAGGAGTGAAAGATTAAAATCAGTGAGATAAATTGAAGCCAATGAATTACTATCTCTGCTTTAAACAATTGTGAAATTAAAATGAAAGATTCCCCAAGACCAAAAAATCCAAATTGAAAATCATCATATCTATATATCAAACCACTATTTTCAATGATTTGCTGTGGAATAAATAAATGATACCCAAGAGAGTCTGCATCATTTATAGGGGAAAATCCAATTATAAAAAAAAGAGCTAATGAAATAACAATAATAAAATTATTATTTATTAAAGTCTGCCAGAAGACTAAGAGAAATGTCTTAAACTTTTTAATAAAAAAAAATGATGCAATTGATGAACTTAAAATTATGGGTTTAATTAAATCGAACTGGTCAAAAACTAAGAGATACTGTGTAGAAAGCGATATAATAAAGTATCCAAGAATAATATTAAGTATGCCTTTGGTTATATCATCATATTTATTAATTCCTACAATTTTATCAAAAAAAAATCTTCCCACCTGGAACATTAAATTTAAAAGTAAGAAAGAAGATATAAGGCCTAGGAAATATTCTAAATTAGATGAATAATTAAAGAAAATCATGTTGATAATTTATTCAGAAACTGATATGAAATTATATTTTTTCTGGGAAAGTATCATTGTCTTTATTTTGAAAATGTTCATTAATCCAAAAGTGAGTAATCAATATTTCTTCACCAATATTTTTAATATTATGAATATACCAGATGGGGATATCAATAAAAGAAGTTCTTTCCCCGCTTAATTTATATGAAATAATTTCATTTGTCATAAATTTTCTAATCTGAATTTCAGCTTCTCCTTTTAAAACTGTAAAACGTTCAATTTTCCTTTTATGGAAATGATTTCCCCTAGTATATCCTGGTTTTGTAAAGGATATTGAACTTTGTCCCTTCGAGTGGGATCTTGAAAGTTCAGAAAATAGTCCCCTTTCATCATGGTGAATTTTATTACTCACTGGATAGTGTTTTTTAAGATTTATATAGCTTCTAAAAGAATTAAATAATTTTATATCAAAATCATTATCTAATTTTGGAAATTCATTATCACAAATATATGTTTCAAAAAAATAATTTAATTTTTCTAAAACTTTTGAAACTTTTATAAGATTTAAATTTTGCTTTATATCAATTTTAGCGTTTGGATCCTCAATACTTTTCAAAAGTATGTCAATAAGATCATCTACATAAATTAAATTAATATTGTTGTCTTCTATAATTTTAACTGGTATTTTATTAATCAAATTATATGAAAAAGTAGCTATAAATGAATTATAATTTGGTTTACAAAAAGGACCATAAACATTTGGTATTTGTAAACAATTAAATTTGAAATTTAATTCTGAAGAGAGTTTTTCAAACATTTTTCTACCCTCTTTCTTAGCTTTACCGTAGATTGAATTTGTTTTTTCTTTAAGTGATGAAGAAAAAAACATCACCCCAGAAAATTTCACTTTTTTTAAAGCTAAAAATAAACTATAATTTATCTTGTAGTTTGAATCAAATAAATCTTCGCCTTCTGAAGCAATATTGACACCTGCCAAATGAAATATAAAGTCATTTTTTTTTATTTTGGAAGTTAGTTTTGTTGGATTATCAAAATCTTTTTTTTTCAAAAAAATCAGATCCTTTTTCGGATAGAATAATTTTAAATTACGAACCATATGCTCACCAATAAATCCCTTATGTCCTGAAATAATGATTCTCAAAATAATTATAAGTTTTTAATATATTCTTCTAGTTTTTTATTAGGATTCCATCCAAGTAAATCAATTGCTTTATTATCTTTTCTTATTGTTTCTTTATAATTCCCTGATTGATCTGGTAAGTGGATTTTTTTTGAATTAAATTTTTTGTTGAAAAGTTCATAAACCTCATTTAAACTGTAATTTTTACCGGAACCCAATTCCCAAGAATAATTATATTTTTTCTTACAAAAGCCAATCTTAATTAATCCTTCAACTATATCATCTACATGAGTGAAATCTCTTCTTTGCTTACCGTCTCCTATTATAGTTAATGGTTTATTATTTTGTATCTGATTTCTCCAGATCCCAATTACGGCAGCCCATTTCCCACTCAATATTTCATTTGGCCCATAAACATTATAAAATCTAACTATTTCAATATTTATTTTAAAAGATTTCCGATACATTTTACATATTTCCTCACCTAAATATTTATACAAAGCATATGGTGATTGATATGGATTGTGGTGTCTAGAAGAAGATCCTGAATAGACTATTTTGGAATTAAAAGATCGTGACCATTCTAATAATGATTCAGTCCCAGAAGTATTTGATAGAAATGTTTTAGTCGGATTTTTAAAAGATGGTTGAATTCTTGACAAACCTGCTAAATGGAAAATTAGTTCAAAATCATTTTTTAGATGATTTACTTCATTTACATCAATTTTATGATAAATTGCTCCTTTCACGTGGTTTTTTATTGACCCAATAGAGTAATTATCAATACTTTCAACTTCCATGTCTAAATTCAAAAGCTTTGAAATTAAGTTAGACCCTATAAAACCTGCTCCTCCTGTTACTAATATTTTCATTATTCAGATTTTACTTAAATCCAATACTCCCAAGAAGACTTATTAGCTCAATCTCGGAAAGCCGTCTAGTGTTTTCTGAATTGTATTCTTCCAATTTATTTTTATCCTCACTCCCTTCTGAAAAATATTTATTATAATTTAAATCACGATTGTCAGATGGTATTTTATAATAATCCCCAAGATCAATAGCTATCATACGTTCTTCTCTTGAAAGAAGAGTTTCATGAATTTTTTCTGCATGACGTATCCCAATATTTTTTATTTTTAAATCTGAACTGTATATTTTGTTCATTGCTACAGCAAGCTCACCTATTGTAGTAGATGGTGATTTCTGTACAAATATGTCACCGGGCCTTCCGTTTTGAAATGCAAACAATACTAAATTTACTGCATCTTGAAGTGTCATCATGAAACGTGTCATCTTAGGATCAGTAACAGTTATTGATTTTTTTTCCTTTATTTGGTTATAAAAATGAGGTATTACTGAACCCCGTGAACCCATCACATTGCCATATCTTGTGCCACATATAATAGTTGAGTCAGCTGTCCTTGACTTAGCTACAAAAACTTTCTCCATCATCGCCTTAGAAACTCCCATTGCATTAATTGGATAAACAGCTTTATCTGTACTTAAACAAATCACTTTTTTAACCTTATTTGAAATTGCTGCATTCAATACATTTTCAGTTCCTAAAATATTGGTCTTTACTGCTTGAATTGGATGAAACTCGCAGGATGGTACTTGTTTTAGAGCTGCTGAATGAAAAATATAATCAACATTTTTAGATGCTTCCAAAATACTTTGATAATCCCTCACATCACCTATATAAAAATTCAATTTTGGATTATTATAATCAACACGCATATCGTGTTGTTTTTTTTCATCTCTTGAAAATATTCTAATTTCAGAAATATCAGAGGCAAGGAATTTATCCAAGACTGCATTTCCAAACGAACCTGTTCCACCTGTTATTAATAATTTTTTGTTTTTAAACATAATTGGTAATGTGAGTCAATAAATCATCAATTTTATTGGGCACTTTTAATTTTGATTCTTTCACTTTTTTCAAATTTAAGACTTTTAAAATTACTGATGCAATCTCTGATTTATTGTAAGGGTTGAAAGTTAAGGATGGTATTACAACTTCATGAATGTAATCAAGATCTGAAGCTAAAATATATCCAGAAAAGATTGCTGCTTCTACTAAGGGTAATCCAAAGCTTTCTTTTAGTGAGGGATATATAAAAAAATTAGCTTCTTGATATGATTTTAGTAAAGCATCTTTTGTTAGAATTCCTAGATTAATTAACAAAAAATTAGAGGTAAAATAATTTGTTTTTTGAATCAAAAGATCAAATTGTTTTTCTTCTAAAGTTAATTTTAAAATAATTTTTTTATCTGTTTTAAAAGCTACCTCTTGAAATGCTTTGATTAGTTTTTCATGGTTTTTATGAGGAGAATAATTAGCAACATAAAGAAAAGTATTCTTAATCACAGGCCTTTCAAAAAATGAAACTAATTCATTGAAAAAAGGTAAAACATAAATTTTTTTTGGGTTTATTTTAAATTCATTACTAAGTTTTTTCATCATTAGTGATGTTTGAACAACCCAATGATAATTTTTATTGTTATTGAAATAAATATATTTTTTTTTGATTTGAAATTTAAATCTTTTTAAAAATCCAACTCCTGAGTTTTTAGAATCAAGAATTAAATCGTTATGAAAATAAATTGTTACTGGTTTATTTAATTGAATTGGAGGAGGAACATTAGCAAAACAAAAATAATGATAAAATTTTCTATATTTATTTCTATAAAAAATTGCCCTATTATATTCACTTGCTTTAAGAATTTTGAAGCTGTTTGGATCTATATTGGAGATTAAAGATTTTTCAAGCCGTGAATCAAAAAGAAAGAAAAAAGAATTTAAATTAGTTTTTAAAATTTTTTTTATTAAAATCTCTAGAAGAACTTTTCCTCCACTATTATGAATATATATTGCATCAATAAGTGTCATTTACTCTTAAAAAAAAAATTCATGATGATAAACAAATAACCAATGAGCATTCTATTATAATTTAGTCCATTTTGCTTTACAAGTTCTTTTCTGATAAGATAGTCACTTTTTAATTCCTTAAAAAAGGGAATAATATCAGGCGTTTTAGTAGTTAATTTAAGAAATGCTGTTGCAGAGGAGAGCAAACTTAATTTAACCCCTCTTTTTTTTAATTCAATTGAATGAAATAAATCCTCGCAATATGCTTTCCCATTAAAAGAGAAATAATTGCTTAGAATTAAGTTTTTTTTATGGTGCATAACACATCCTCCTACAAGCCAGTCAGAATCTAATAATATGTTAGAATTAAAATTTAATACCGGGTAATATTGAAATCCTCCCAAACCAATTTTACCTCTTTTTTCATCACTATTAAATCCCATAATTTTATTAAACAAATACTTTTTTAATCCTTTTTTCTCTAGATAAATAGATCTATTACTAACACTATCAATTAAGTTTGGTGAGATCGAAGTATCAGATTTATTTTTTATTTCTTCATAAAGTAGTTCTAGGCAGTATTTTTCCAAAATAATATCATCATCTAATTGAACAACTATATCACAATTGGTAATTTTAAATCCTTCTATTCTTTGTATAACTTGGCCTCTAAATTTTGAAATGTGTATTCTTACGTTTTTTATTTTTTGGAGTTCGTTTTTATCTAATTTATTTTGAGTAGGTACTGAAATTATAATTTCATCTATCTTAATAGAACTATTTTTTAAAGACAAAAGAGTTGGAAATAAATTTCTATTCCCAATAGTTGGAATAACAACAGAAATTGTCAAAGTATAAAGCTAGTTTTAACTCTATTAATATTGTACATTAACAATGACTTTGTATATCTCCAGTTTTTTAGCTTCAAATAATCACTTGTTTTAGGAAGAACAAATGTCGTCCCATGGGAAAACCAATTGTTAGGAAAATCTAAATTTATATGATTAAATGGCTCCAATGTCTCCGAATAATAATCAACATATAATGACTTTCTTTTGATCTCAAAATTATTGTTTAATTTTTCTACTCCATGAAAACTATAAGGGGTATGAAGAAATATGACTGCACGATTTTTTTTGTAAGTGATTTGAGCCTTTACTTTTCTTCCATTTTTATTAAAAAGTAAAGTAGCTCCGCCAAATTCCTCTTTCCATTCAGTAGACAAATATAAAATTATATTTAGTACATGAGGTCTTCCAGTATCAGGATCTAATGAATGATCAACATGGGATCCAAGAAAACCGTCGGATCCCATTTCGTGATAATTTGCAAGTTTTGTGTTCCCAACTTTAGTGCTTTTCAGAGATTGTATATCTGTTAAAGATTTCAATACTTCTAACCAATCATTACTATTTAAAACATTTGTAATATTTGAAATTATTTCTGGCAAGTCAGTATTTAAACTAATTTTTTTACTTAGCTCTAAATCAGAATTAAAAGTTTTTCCTTTTTTGAGGTAATCGTTTTTTGAAATCTGTTTTTCAAGTAATTGAAAATAATTTTTCTCTAAAAAATCATCCAAAATAATATATGGAAAAGGTTTATTACCGAAGAATTCCTTTTTCCTGGAAATTAAATTTGTATGTATGGAGTTTATTATATCCATCAGGAAAACATTTCTAAATTAAAATTTTCTTTGGGCACCATGTACAACTCTGCAAATTTTTTTGATTTTAATGCCATTGATTTTTTTTCATTATCACTAAGATATGATATTTCAGAAATTGTTTGGATAAAATCTTTATGTGATTTAACCTCTCTGAATAATGGTGGTTTCTGATTTAAAAGTGGATTAGAGTTAAATTTATCAATATCGAGTCTTATAACCGGAAGGTTACATATAAGGGATTCTAGCACTGCGGTTGAGGAAATATAAACCATTATGTCAGCCCATTCAAATTCATTAATCAAGGTCTCATTTGAAATAAAATGTACTTTTTTATGAATCCAATCTTGAATCTCTTGTCCCAATAAATCAATTGGAAAATTTACGTGAAATTTAAATTTATAAATGAAACGGTGAGAATTAGAAATTCCTTTCAAAAAATCAACTGTTCTTATAATTTCATTTAAGCCTGATGAAAAAACAAAAAGTAATTTTGCCGAATCAGGCTTAAATGATTTTTTCATAAGGTATTTATCTCTACTAAAACTTCTAAGAGCTACTCCTTGGCTTACTTTATTCATTGGAAAATTTCCTTTCTCAGTAAGCCATTTTTCAGTAATTCCACCTAATGTAATAATCTTATCTGGTAATGGGGTTTTCAAAATTTCTGTTTTGGACAACAGGAATGATAAATGTCTCGGTGTTATAGATGAATGTTGATAACCTATTTTTTTAATATTAGGTGATAAGCCTAATAAAAGAAGTTTTTCTAAAGATTTATTTTCAAAAGGGTAAATTATTCTTTCAAGAGATTTATCTATACTTAATCGTTTAAAGGCTCTAAATATTAGAAGATTTTCAATTAACCCTTTGGATATTTCCGATAGCATTGTTTCTCTAATGAGCTTTTCTAGTAAAATCGGTTTATTGTTATATGAAAAATGAACTTTTTTTACTTTAAAAAAGAAAGCCCTAATGATTTGAATAAAGCACCATAAATAATCTTGAATCTTAAGATAGCTGTATACATAATTATGAGGTGGTTTTTCTTCTTTGAGTATCTTACTCATCTTGAAAAAAGGACGATATAAATAATATAAATAGCCTACAAATCTATTTGAATCTTCCTTTCCAATAAGATCTTTTAAATTTCCAAAATAAGGATCCTTTTCATCTCTATCTGTGCCATCTATAAATGTAAAAAGGAGAATATTATATTTGATTTTATTTTTTTTCATTGTTATGAAAAAAAATAAAATTTGAAATAACCTGAATATTGCTGTTACAAAATCTAAAAATGATTGAAAACTTTCACTCAAAAAAAAAGAAGCCTTAACGAAATAACTCTCTTTTCTACCAAAGTATTCATTTAATATTTTTTTTTGGGCAATTGAAAAGCTCAAGGAATTAGGAGAAAGTTCATTTTCATCTCTATCTAAATCTAATAAGGCTAATATGTCAACCATTTTATTTACAAAAGTTGTGCTTAATGGATTTTTAGAGCTCAAATTAAAAGACCACCAAAAATAGCTTGCATTTAAAACATTAAGTTCTGACAAGTAGAGATTAACCTTTTCGAGATAAGAGGTTTGATTTTTTCTTACAATAGAAAATATTTTATTCGCTTTAATGTTGAATCTTTATTTAAGTTTTTAAAAAATAAAAAAAAGTTTGATCTCGCAATTACTTAATTATTGCCTTTTCGAGAGATTGGATTATTTGATTGACTTTAAAACGTTTTACATGTCTATTATCTGAGATAAATGAATTTGGATTATCAGTCAATACATACTCAAAAGATGGGAAGTAAAAAATACCATCGTATTTTGGAATGATTTCGTGTAAAACCCCTCTTAATATAGCCTTTCCAGCAAATGCTTGAGAAACTATATTATTATTCAAAAAAGTTGCATACTCAGCAACTGGACTGACTGTAAATATAATTTTCAAGTTCGGATTAAATTTTTTTAAATTTTTAATTACATAATCCAAATCCTTAAAATTTTGACTAAAAGAATACTCAACTGCCTTGAACCTTTGATTACTTTTTCTTAAAGATAATGGAGGTGTACTTCCCCAAGCAATATCCATTTGTGAATCATGCCAAAATTCATTTTGACCAATCGTAATTATTAATATATCTGCTTTAAAAAAAACTTGTTTGCTTAGTTCTCGATGATTTTCGATTTCATAAATTGCTTTTTCCCTACTCGGAAAAGTGCCTGTTGAATACTCTCTTAAAGGATCAAAAAAGTATTCCTTATACTTCTCAACATTTATAGGTATTGAATTATTATCTACAGAATATAAAATAATTTGAAGTAAATTTCTAACAGTGTAAACTCTGCCCCAATTTGCTGAAAAATTAAAAACATTCTTTTCTAAGCTTAGATATTTATAATTCTTATTTTGGTTATTAAAATATCCTGAAAGTTCTTCAGCAAAACATGTTCCAATAGATGCAATATTTAGTTCTTTCGAGAAATTTAAATCTTTAAGTCTATGTTTGGAATCTTCATTAAGGACTTTAATTAAGTTAACACCAATAGGATAAATTTGATTTTTTGATAAATTATTTTTTACGTCTCCCGAAATCTCTCCAGGAAAAAATCTTTTAATTTGACTAGAGAAATCTTTTAAAATATCTTTAATTCTCCTTAACATTTTTTGCATTTTAAATTATTCTTTTAAATAACTTTTTTTGTCTGTTATTATCGTCTAAAAAAGACTTTACAATTTCTAACTCTAGTTCTGTGTTAACTGATGGAAAACTTGATGGTAGTTTTATTGATTTTATTTTGTAACCATGTTCAATAGCTTTCATCTGTTCAATTGACTCAAGCTTTGAAAAACTAGTATCTTTTAGGCTTATTAATTTATTTAAAAAAGTTACATCATAGGCTATTAATCCTTGTATTTTGTATAACGTATTTGTTAATTTTGAGTAGTCAGAAAAAACTGGAGTTTTTCTAAAGCATGATATAATATGTTTATTTACATCCAGAAAACATTTAACTATAGAGGGTTCTTTAGCGCCATCCATATCAATTATGTCAGTTACTGCATTCCACATTTTATCCGTGTTGGATTTATTCATTTCCTCAACAAAAATGTCTATATAATCTGGTATTAAAAGTGGTTCATCCCCTTGAATTAAAATAACATGAGAGCAACTAACATTTGAAATTGCTTCGGCAACCCTATAAGTTCCATTTTTATGATTTTTTTTTTGTTAAAATTACTTTCCCTCCATGAGATTCTACAACATTTTTAATTTCATCATCTCCAGTAGCTACATAAATTTCTTTAATCCTTTTAGATAAAAGTACTCTTCTTCTAACATGCTCAATCATGGGAAGACCGTTTATGTCAATTAATATTTTTCTCCCCAATCTTAAGGAAGCTAAATGAGCTGGTATGACGGCTACAATATCCATGATTTATTATTGAGGCAAAACTCCACAGTCAACGTTAATGCATTGACCTGTTATAGCACTGGCATTATCTGAAGCTAAATACAAACATGTTTGCCCTACCTCTAATTCTGTCGGCATTCTTAAAAGTGCAGAATTTGATTTTGTGAAATTTGAAATAAAAGTATTGGGATCACCCCTACCTGGCGCATATTCCAGTTCAAGAGCTTCTATTAATCCTTCTGTGGCAATGAGTACAGGACAAACTGCATTAACTCGAATATTTCTGGGACCTAGCTCTTTTGCAAGAGATTGTGTAAGACCGTTGACTCCAAACTTAGAAGCCACGTAAGCAGAGTTGTTACTTGATCCTCTTTTCCCAGCAATACTTGAAACATTAATTATTGATGCTTTAGATTTCATAACACTTGCTGCAGCTTTGCAGCCCCAAAAGGTGCCTTTTAGGTTTGTATCTAATAAATCGCCTAAAAACTCTTCATTTATTTCAGAAATAGGTTTCCAAAAAGAATATCCTGCATTATTAATATAAACATCTAAACGTCCAAATTTTTTTATAGCAATATTAACTAAAGTATGATGCGCTTTTTCTTCACGAACATCCGTTTTTACAAAAAAAACTTTTTCTCCAAAAATATCCTTTAGCTTCCTGTCTTTTCTTGCTCCGACAATAACTTTATAGCCTTCATCAATAAAAGATTTAGTAATTCCAAGACCAATGCCTCGATTACCTCCAGTAACTATTGCTATTTTATTTTCTTTCATAATCAAATGGTCATACATGAATAGCCTCCATCAACAGTAATCTCCGCCCCAGTTACAAAACTGGAAGCATCAGATGCTAACCATAGTATTGCACCAGTTAATTCATTAGTTGTTCCAAAGCGATTCATTGGAGTGTGTCCCAGAATTGCTTTTTTCCGATCATCATCAATAAAGTTTTTCAAATTCCAATCTGTTGGAAAAAATCCTGGTCGTATTGCGTTAACTCGAACACCTTTTGTTCCCCATTCTCTACCTAAATTTTGAGTTAAGTTTTTTATCCCAGCTTTTGCTGCCGAATAAGTAAAAGCTTTAGATAGAGGCGGGCCTGCAGAAGCAGATGAAATATTGATGATAGAGCCTTTTTTATTTTTAAGCATATATTCACCAAAAACCTGACAACCATAAAAGGTCCCTTTTATTTGAGAATTCATAATATTATCCCATTCTTTTTCTTCAATATCTAAAAAAGGAGTAGATCCATTAATACCAGCACCGTTAACAAGAATATCTAAAGTTTCAAATTTATTTATTATTTCATTCAAAACCTTATGATGGTCTTCTTTTACAGAAACATCAAGGGTTAAAGAAATGGTATCATTAAACCCTTCTTCATTAATTTCTTGTTCTACGTCTTGGGCCTTATGAAGTCTTAGATCAATGATCGCTACTTTAGATCCTGCTCTGGCAAAAGATTTAGCCATTTCACTACATAAATGACCCCCTGCTCCAATTATAGCCGCAACCTTACCTTTTAAATTAAATAATTTCTCTAAATACATTTTTCATTCTTTTTTGAAATTCAAGATTAAAATTTTCTAATCAATTTTACTTGTTTGTTCAAATTTGATATTATCCTTAATTTTTGTTTGAAATAATATTTTTCATTTCTTCTGCCCATTTCCATAAAACAAATAAATCAGATCCTAAAATAGCATACGTATAACCTAAATCAAAAAGTACCTCTACACTTTTACGGTTTGGATCGGCTATTTGAGTTCCGCAACTTTTACCGTGTTTTTTACATGCAGAAATTACTTTTTTAGAGGCTTCAATTACTTTTGGATGGTTTGTTTCTCCAGGAACTCCTAGTGAGCCAGATATATCCAGAGGCCCAATCATTACACCATCTATTTCATCATAAGACAACAAGTCTTCAATATTTTTCACTGCTTCAATTGATTCCACTTGTATTATTAGGCAAGATTCATTATTCCATTTAGATATATACTCATTAAATTGAAATCCATATTCTTGTGCTCGATTTACACCATAGCTTCTTTTTCCAATTGGAGGATATTTAAGATAGTTAATTATATTTTCTACCTCTTCAGGATTATTTACCATTTGAACTAAAAGACCATCTGCACCTGACTCTAATATTGGTTTAAAATAATCATTTGAATGTGATACTGGTCTTGGCAAACATGGTACACCATAAGATTGACTCGCTGCCATAATTCTTTGAGCTTGAGGAAGGGTTATAGTAGAATGCTCCATATCAATTGCTAAAAAATCAAATCCTGCTTTAGCAAATGTTTCAGTTATTGAAGGTTCAGCATATGAAACCCATGCTCCAAAAAGTTTCTCTCGATTTCTCAATGCATTTTTAAGTGATTTTCTATCCATCTATTTTAATAATTTTAATGTTTTTAAAATTTTTATTGTAATTCTTTTTCGCTTTTTTAAATTTATTAATGCTCTTCCTTCAATTGAATCATCATAAAATACTTTAAAAGAATCCGATATTTTTTCTTTGTCTAAATTAATTTCCAATGTAGTTTCAGCTCCTCCAGCTGATTTAAAGTAAAGATCTTTAGGCAAAAATCTATTTACTTGGCCACCTAACACCTCATAAGAACGATTAATTTTTATACTATTAACAATTTTTAATTTTTTTAAAAAATCAATTAATTCATTAATATTTAAAACAATATATGGCATCCAAAATTTGTCATAATGGAGTTGACAATTGTC
>MDTB01213990.1_pt1 | contig 15089 bp, 9 predicted proteins | sample 811161 | NCBI WGS metagenome assembly MDTB01 (sample SAMN05326650, study PRJNA326480) | marine metagenome | isolation source: seawater | place: Mediterranean Sea | collected 2009
AGTCTGTCTGAAAGTTTGTCTTCTAATAATTTTGTTTTTTCTATCCAATAATTTTGATTTTCTACCCAATTATTTTTATTAGAAACATAAGACCAAGTTCTTACATTTGCAATTCTATTTGATAAAGAATCTACGTTTCCCTCTAATTTGTCTAATTTTAATAGCTGTAATCTCATAAAATCTTCAGTAACTTTGCCTTTTGGAGTATTGAGAAATTCGAATACTTTTCCTACTACTTCTGTATGATTCCCGTATGTCTTTTTCACAAAATCTGGTATTTGGCAACATTCCCATAAAAGGGTTAAAGTTTCTTTAATATTCTTAATATTATATAAATCTAAATTTTTTAAAAAATATTTTAATACTTTTTCATCTTCACATTCATGAATTTTTCTTAACCAATTTTTATGAGGCTTTTCATCTAAGGATCGAATTAATGCAGAAGCATTGTTAAAATTAAGATTAGAATTTCTCCAAAATAAAGTTCTGATTTCTTCAAATTTATGATTTTCTAGAAGATTTATTTCTTCGGCATTAATTTCTTTGCACTCACCAGTAATTCCAAAATTACCATCATTTAGATATCTTCCAGCTCTTCCAGCTATCTGACCAATTTCAGATAAATCAAGTCTTCTTAATTTTTTTCCATCAAATTTTTTTAGATTTGAGAAAAAAACATTTTCTAAATCCATATTAATTCCCATACCAATTGCATCAGTTGCAACTAGGAAGTCTACATCTCCTGATTGATATAATGCAACTTGTGCATTTCTTGTTTTAGGACTGAGTGAGCCCATTACAATTGCAGCTCCTCCTTTTTGTCTTCTAATTAGTTCAGCTATTGCATAAACTTCTTCTGTTGAAAAAGCTATTATTGCTGTTTTTCTGTCTATTCTAGAAATTTTTTTGTGTCCAATATAAGAAAGCTTGGAAAGTCTATTACGATTAATAAATTCTGTATCTCCATCTAGTTTTGTAATTATGTTTTTAATAGTATTTGATCCCATAAACATTGTTAGTTTTTCTCCCCGTAAATTTAATAATCTGTCTGTAAAAATATGACCCCTTTCGTGGTCTGCACACATCTGAATTTCATCTATTGCTACGAAATCTAAATTTTTATCTATTGGCATAGACTCAACGGTACAAAGAAAATATTTTGCCTCTGGAGGTATAATCTTTTCTTCTCCGGTAATCAAAGCAACTTTATTAAGATTTTCTTTTTTAATAATTTTATCATAAACTTCTCTTGCCAATAGTCTTAAAGGAAAACCAATCATTCCACTGTCAAAAGAAAGCATAGTTTCTATAGCCAGGTAAGTTTTTCCAGTATTGGTAGGCCCCAAAACAGCTGTGATCTTATTTTTTGACATTTCTAATTATGGTATCTTTATTTTTTATCCTACAATATGTTGTTAGTGGTAAAGAACAAAAATAGACTAAAACATGACCGAATCGCGGAGGAAAAAGTTCTCATTTGTCCTTTTTATACTTATTAGGTTAACATAATTAAAAATAATTCTGTATTAATTTTTTTAAAAATTATGAGCAAAAGTAATGTTAAAAGATATTGTTAAAAACCTAAAACCTTCATCAACATTAAAAATAAATGAACTTTCTAAAAGTTTAGAAAATGAAGGAAAAAAAATTTTTAAATTTGGATTCGGTCAATCTCCATTTCCAATCCCATTAGATATAGTTGATGAATTAAAAAATAATGCACATCATAATAAATATTTACCAATGCAAGGTCTTGAGAAGCTTAGAAAAGCTGTTGCAAAATATAAATCTATCAAGAAAGATTATAACTATAATTCAGAAAATGTAATTATAGGGCCCGGATCAAAAGAATTAATGTTTTTATTACAAATTATTTTTGATGGTGAAATTATATTACCTGCACCGAGTTGGGTTTCTTATGCTCCGCAAGCAATTCTTGGAAGAAATAAAATCCAATTAATACAAACTTCAAGAGAGAATAATTGGTTTCCCTCTGGATCGGAAATTGAAAAAATTATCTTAAAAAATAGAAATAAAAATTATCTTTTATTTTTAAATTCACCAAATAATCCATCTGGCCAGATATGTAAGAATTTAAAAGAAATAAGTGAAATTACCAATAAATATAATCTTATTATTTTATCTGATGAAATTTATTCAGAACTTAGCTTTGAAGAAAATTATAATTCTATATCAAATTTTTGCCCTGAAAAAACTATAATAAGTAATGGTCTAAGTAAATGGTGCGGAGCTGGCGGATGGAGACTAGGATATTTTATAATTCCAGATTCTCTAAAAAACTTAAGAGACTCAATAAATGTATTAGCTAGTGAAACTTTTTCTTCTGTAAGTGCACCAATCCAATATGCAGCTATAAATGCATTTCAAGGAGATCATAAAAAATTTATAAATCATTCTAGGCAAATCCTTAAAGCAGTTGGTAATTATGTTTATGAAAATTTAAAGTCAAATAAAGTTTTAATAAATAAACCAGAAGGGGGCTTTTATTTAATGCCTGAATTTTTAGATAAAAAATTTAAAACTTCATCAGAAATGTGTGATAATATTTTAAAAGATACTGGAGTAGCATTATTACCTGGATCAGATTTTGGTTTTGATAAAACTAGAATGCTAGCTAGATTAAGTTTTACAGATTTTGATGGAAGTAAATTTATGAGAGAAACCCAAAATGAACAAAAAATTGATAATGATTTAATTTCAAAATTAGCTCCTAAAATTATTCAAGGTGTAGATATGTTAAAAAGATGGTCTGAATCAACATAAAATACAATCTATACTTAAAGATAAAAATACTGTTAGAATTGATAAATAAAAATAACAGAGTAGAGGAGAAAAAAATGAAAAAAATAATAACATCTCTATCAAGTGCTCTTTTGATTTTTGTTGCATCTTTATCTATTACAAATGTAGCAAAATCTGCGGAGTTCTTCACAATAGGGACAGGCGGACCAACAGGAGTATATTTCCAAACTGGTAATGCTATTTGTAAAATGCTTCATAAATCTGCTATCGCTAAAGAACATGGAAGAAAAAAAGGTATTGATAAAGCTTACAGATGTACAGCCCCATCTACTGGAGGATCAAATTATAATATTGGTCAAATAGCTGCGGGTGAATTTCAATTTGGTGTAGCTCAATCAGACTGGCAATTTCATGCAGTTAATGGTTCAAGCAAATGGGAAGGAAAAAAATTTGGTAATTTAAGAGCTGTTTTCTCAGTTCACAATGAACCTTTCCAAATTTGGGCAAGGAAAAAAGCTAAAGTTAAAGATTTTAAAGGACTTAAAGGAAAAGCTGTAAACATAGGTAACCCTGGCTCAGGTCAAAGAGGAACCATGGAAGTACTTATGGAAGCAATGGGAGTTGACAACAGTTACTTTAAATCTACTACTGAGCTAACTTCGTCAGAACAAGTTAAAGCATTGTGTGATGGGAAAATAGACGCATATGGTTATTCTGTGGGATTTCCCAATGGTGCTATGGAACAAGCAGCTACTTGTGCAGCAAAAGCATTGCCAATTAATCTTACGGGTTCAGCAGTTCAAGGTTTAATAGATGGTGCACCATATTATGCAGCAGCTACAATACCTGCAGGAACTTATACAGGACAAAAGAAAGACGTTACTACTTTTGGTGTAAAGGCTACTGTTGTGACAAGCGCTGATGTCTCTGAGGAACTAGTTTATTTAGTAACAAAAGCTGTTTTTGAAAATTTTGATGATTTCAGAAAACAACATCCTGCGTTTGGACCATTAGAAAAGAAAAACATGATAGCTGATGGTTTATCAGCTCCATTACATCCAGGAGCTATTAAATACTATAAAGAAGCTGGATTGATGTAATATTTTTGTTAAAAATTAAAAAAAAAGGCCTGATATATTTATTAGGCCTTTTTTTTTGTAATGTCGTATTATTTATAAAATGAACAAAAGTATAAGTAACAAAATAGAAAATAGAATTAAAGAAGATTTATCTCCAACGAGAAATCTTAGTGGTGTTCATTTAAAATTTGTAGCAGCTATAGCAATTATTTGGTCCCTATTTCAACTTTGGTATGCCTCACCCTTTCCTTTTATGTTTAATATAGGAATGTTTAAGGGTCTTCCTGCAAGAGCTATTCATTTAGGATTTGCTTTAACATTAGCCTTTTTAATATTTCCAATTTCTAAAGGTAAAAAGATTTCTTTTTTAGATATTTTGATAAGTTTTACAGCTGCTTTTTGTTGTTTATATATTTATTTTTTTTATGATCAATTAGTAGATAGAGGAGGAGTACTACTAACTATAACTATTGGTGAAAGCATTTCTATACCAATAGAATTAATTATAGGAAGTTTTGGAATAATATTTTTATTAGAAGCTACTAGAAGAGCGATTGGATTACCATTAGTTATAATTGCAATATGTTTTTTATTATTTTCATATTATGGAAGATATGCTCCTGAGATAATTTCGCATGGAGGACTTTCATTAAATAGACTTGTGGGATTTCAATGGTTAGATCAAGAGGCTATATTTGGAATTCCAATAGGTGTTTCTGTAGATTTTATTTTTTTATTTGTTTTATTTGGTGCTCTTCTTGAGACAGCTGGTGGTGGAAAATATTTTTTAGATTTAGCATTTGCTATGGTAGGAAAAATGAGAGGTGGACCAGCTAAAGCAGCAATATTAGGATCTGGTATGACAGGTTTGATTTCAGGTTCTTCTATTGCTAATACAGTTACAACCGGAACTTTTACAATACCAATTATGAAAAAAACTGGATTTTCAAAAGAAAAAGCTGGAGCTATAGAAGTTTCATCTTCTGTTAATGGTCAGATTATGCCGCCAGTAATGGGTGCAGCAGCTTTTGTTATAGCAAGTTTTATAGGAGTTACATATTTTGAGGTCGTAAAGCATGCTTTTTTACCTGCAGTAATTTCTTATATTGCTTTATTTTATATTTCTCATCTAGAGGCTCTAAAATTAAATTTAAAAGGAATGGATGATTCTGAAGTACCAAATTTGAAAAGCACTTTTTTATCAGGTTTGCATTTTTTGATACCAATATTTGTTTTGATTTATATGCTTGTTTACTTAAGATTTACTGCATCATATTCTATTTTTTATGCAACCGTCTCTTTAATCTTGGTTAATTTGATTAATAAATTAATTAAACAACAAAATATCAAAGATGGATTGAAATCTTGGTTTAATGAAACAATTATTGGCTTTGAAAAGGGTGCTTTAAATATGGTTGGTGTTGGTATTGCTATTGCTACCGCAGGTATAATAGTTGGAGCAGTCGGTTCGACTGGATTAAGTACTAACCTTATAATAGTAATCGAGTCCATAGCTAAAGATAATGTTGCTATCTTGTTATTTTTAACAATAATTTTATGTTTATTACTTGGTATGGGATTACCGACAACCGCAAATTACGTTGTAGTTGCATCTTTAATGGCAACAGTTTTAGTTGATGTAGGTAATGCCTCTGGGTTTATTTTTCCACTTATAGCTGTCCATCTGTTTGTATTTTATTTTGGCTTAATGGCCGATGTTACTCCACCAGTTGGTCTTGCATCTTATGCTGCAGCAGCAATATCAGGTGGAGATCCTCTTAGAACAGGCTTACAGGCATTTTGGTACAGTTTAAGAACTGGAATACTTCCGATTGTATTTTTATTTAATCACGAATTATTATTAATAGGAATTGAGAATATTTGGCATGGATTAGTTGTGATTATTACTTCTTTAATTGGAATATTAGTTTTTACTTCGGCAACTCAGGGTTGGTTTATAAGTAAGTTAAGATGGTATGAAATAATAATTTTTTTATTAATTTCTATTTCTTTACTATCACCTGAATTTGTTCTTAATAAATTTTATCCAAAATATAACTATAAAGACATCAATAAAATTCATTTGTTACAGTTAGACCCAGATAAAGAGGTACGCTTTAAAGTTACGCGTCCAAGTCCGTATGGAGAAAGGTATAAATTGTTCGTTATTAATAAAAATGATTTTGAGAAAGAATTTACCTTAGAAGCTTATGGTATGGTTTTAGTAAATGAAAAAGATAAAGTAATTGTTGATAATCTAAAATGGAATGGAAAAGCTAAAAAGAGTGGTTTTGAAATAGGAGATTATATCATTGAATTTAAAATAGAAAATTCAGACAGACCGAATAAAATTATTATTTATCCTATAGCAGTTTTGCTATTGATAGTATTTGGTTATTTAAATGCTAAAAGAAATGAATAAATTTAAATTATGATTTAGATTTTAACATTTTCCAAACACCAGAAGCAGACGCAATAATCTTATCTTTATTTCTAAGCTCACAAAATAAAAACACTAAAGTTTTAGTTTTTTTTTGAATTTTTACAGATCCTAATATTTCATCACCTTTCTTAGAAGATCCTATAAATTTTATATCTAGGGAAATTGTTACACATATAGCACTTTCCGTAGCTCTATAAGCTGCTGTACCTGCTCCTGCATCTATTAATGCCGATATATATCCACCATGAGTTATACCAGCTGCATTTAAATGATTTTCATTAATTGTAGATTTAAATTCATATTCTGAGTCTGAAATGGTTCTAAATAAAACACCACCATTGTGTTTCATAAAGCCTGGTTTAATACTTATTTGTTCAAATTTTTCATTCATATTTTTTTATAGTATATAAGTTAAAATTAATAAAATTATAAAAACAATAATAAAAAAATATATAACAGATTTTTGTAAAGATAATTTATATAGCCAATTTAACATTTATTAATCCTTTTTGGTGGACCGCCCAGAACTCGAATCTGGAATCTCCCGGTTCGTAGCCGAGCGCCTTATCCAATTTGGCCAGCGGTCCTTAAATTATACACTGATCATAGCAAAATTTTTAATGTAATTTAACTTATAAAACATTATGCTGTATCTTCAATGAACAAAAAATCTAAAGATGTAGTCATTACTGCAGCATTAAGAACACCTATTGGTATTTATAAAGGTTCTTTAAAAACTTTAAGTGCCGTTAAATTAGGTACATTTGTAATAAAAGAAGTTTTAAAAAAATCAAAATTGAAAGTTGATGATATAGATGAAGTAATTATGGGACAAGTCCTAACATCAGGCACAGGTCAAAACCCCGCAAGACAAGCAGCCATTTATTCAGGAATTCCAATTTCAAAACCAGCATATACAATTAATCAAGTTTGTGGATCAGGATTAAGATCAGTAATATTAGCTTATCAATCAATTAAATTAGGTGAAAATAATATTATGGTTTCTGGTGGTCAGGAAAGTATGTCTAGAGCTCCTCATGCTTTATTCTTTAGAGAAAATAAAAAACTTTCTGAGGAGAAATTAATAGACACTATGATAAATGATGGATTAATAGACGCTTTTAATAATTATCATATGGGCGTAACGGCAGAAAATATTGCAGAAAAATATCAAATTTCTAGAGCTGAACAAGATTTATTTGCATTGCACTCTCAAGAAAAAACTCAAAAGGCTTTGACTGATGGTAAATTTAAAGAGGAAATAATAAAATTAAAAATTGAAAATAAGTTCTCTTTTGAAAAAGATGAATATCCTAAAATTAATTTAAATTTAAATGATTTAAAGAAGTTAAAAACTGTGTTTAAAGATAATGGAACTGTGACAGCAGGGAATTCGTCGGGAATTAATGATGGTGCTGCAGCAACTATTTTGATGTCGAGAGAAGAGGCAGAAAGTAGATCTATTCAACCTTTAGTAAAAATTGTATCTTGGGCAGCATGTGGAGTTGATCCATCTTTAATGGGTCTAGGGCCGATAGATGCAGTAAATATTGCTTTAAAAAAAGCTAACTGGAAAATAGAAGATGTTGATCTGTTTGAAATTAATGAGGCATTTGCCGCTCAAAGCATTGCAGTCATTAAAGAATTAAAAATTTCAAAAACAATTGTTAATGTCAATGGAGGAGCTATAGCTTTAGGTCATCCAATAGGCGCTTCAGGGACTAGAATTTTAGTAACTTTAATTCATGAAATGATTCGACAAAATAAAAGCAAGGGTTGTGCTACATTATGTATTGGTGGTGGAATGGGTATAGCTCTGTGTATTGAAAAAATTTAAAAAGAGTTATTTTTAGAATATTTACCAATCAAAGCCCTTTGTATCCAAAATTTTGCATCTAAATTGTGATTATTTTTAAAACAATTAATTTTTTTTAATATATATCTAAGCATTGTACAGAAGTGACATATAAGGTTGTCCAAAAAGTGCTTCAAATGTGTTAAAAATATTTAAATTTAGAATATTTTTAAATTTTTTAAATATTTATTATGACTGAAAAATTACTTGTCCCAGATATCGGAGAATTTGAAAAAGTAGAAGTGATAGAAATTTTAGTTAAAAAAGGAGACAAAATTAATTTGAATGATCCAGTGATTACAATTGAAAGTGATAAATCAAGTGTAGAAATTCCATCAACTATTGAAGGAACCATTGAAACTATAGAAGTCAAGATTGGTGATAAAGTTTCTAAAGGAGATTTAATACTAAATATTTTATCAAATAAAAAATCTGTACAAGAGAAAATAGTACCAAAAGATACTGAAAATATAATTAAAGAAGCTGAAGATGCTTTGAAGGTTCAGGAAGAAAAAGACATAAAACAAAAACCAATTAAAGAAGAAAAAAAACAAGCAATCAAGTCAAATAACGATAAAGACATTGACCCTTTAGAGACAAAAGATTGGTTAGACTCTATGTCAGCTGTACTTGATAAAGATGGGAAGGAAAGAGCACAATTTTTGATTAAAGAGTTAATTGATTATTCTTATAAAGAAGGTTCTGATTTAGTACTATCAAGAAACACTCCTTATATAAATACTATTTCACCTGAATCTGAGGCCAAATCTAATGGAGATCAAAATATTGAAAGAAGAATTAGATCATTAATTAGATGGAATGCAGCGGCAATGGTAGTTAGAGCTAACAAAAAATTTCCAGAATTAGGTGGTCATATAGGTACATTCGCATCAGCAGCAACTCTTTACGATGTAGGAATGAATCATTTTTGGAGAGCGAAAAATAATAAATTTGGAGGAGATTTAATTTATTTTCAAGGACATAGTGCTCCAGGAATGTATGCTAGAGCTTATCTAGAAGGTAGATTAGATGAAAAACAATTAGATAGTTTTAGACAAGAAGTGAAACCAGGAGGACTTTCATCGTACCCTCATCCATGGTTAATGCCTGATTTTTGGCAATTCCCTACAGTATCTATGGGCTTAGGTCCTATGTTGGCAATTTATCAAGCCAGATATATGAAGTATTTGATCAACAGAGGTTTAATTAAAGATGAGGGTAGAAAGGTTTGGGCATTTCTAGGTGATGGAGAAATGGATGAACCAGAGTCATTAGGAGCTATTGGTTTAGCTGCTAGAGAAAAATTGGATAACTTAATTTTTGTTGTTAACTGTAATTTACAAAGATTGGATGGACCAGTAAGAGGAAATGGAAAAATAATTCAAGAGTTAGAAGGTATATTTAGAGGAGCCGGCTGGAATGTAATAAAAGTAATCTGGGGATCATACTGGGATTCGCTAATTGCTAATGACAAAACAGGTCATTTAGTAAAAGTGATGAATGAAACTGTTGATGGTGAGTATCAAGCAATGAAGGCTAGAAATGGTTTGTATGTAAGAGAAAAATTTTTTGGAAAATATCCAGAAACAAAAAAATTGGTTTCAAGTTTATCAGATAAAGATATTTGGAGACTTAATAGAGGAGGACATGATCCTCACAAAGTTTACGCAGCATATCATCAAGCTATGCAAAATGAAGGAAGTCCAACTGTTATAATAGCAAAAACAATAAAAGGATATGGGATGGGAAAGTCTGGAGAAAGTGTTAATACATCTCATCAGACTAAAAAACTAGGTGTAGATGACCTTTTGTATTATAGAGATCGATTTGATGTTCCTTTAACTGATGACCAAGTTAGAAATGTAGAGTACTTTAAACCAGATCTAAAATCTCCTGAGATTAAGTATATTAAAGAGAGAAGAATAAAACTAAATGGCTTTCTTCCTGAAAGATCAAGTTTTTCAAAACCTATAAAAGCTCCTAAAAAAGTTTTTTTTGATTTTATGAAAGAATCTACTGGCAAAAAAGAAATGTCTACAACAATGTCATTAGTTAGGATGTTAACAAACTTGCTGAGAGACAAAAATGTAGCTCCACGTCTTGTACCAATTATTCCAGATGAGGCAAGAACCTTTGGTATGGAGGGTTTTTTTCAAAAGATTGGAATATATGCTCATGAAGGACAAAAGTATGAGCCCGAGGACTCAGCTCAACTAAGCTCATACAGGGAAGAAAAAAGTGGACAGGTGTTAGAAGAAGGAATCAATGAAGCAGGAGCAATGTCATCTTGGATAGCTGCAGGAACTTCATATACAAATCACGATATAGAAATGATTCCAATATATATTTTCTATTCAATGTTTGGATTTCAAAGAATAGGTGATCTTGCTTGGGCAGCTGGGGATAGTCAAACTAGAGGTTTTTTAATTGGAGCAACTGCTGGTAGAACAACATTAGCTGGAGAGGGTTTGCAACACCAAGATGGACATAGTCATCTAATATCTTCCACTATACCTAATTGCATTAGTTATGATCCGACTTTTCACTATGAGCTCGCAGTAATTTTTAGAGAAGGTTTAAAGAGAATGCATGAAAATAATGAAAATGTTTTTTATTATATAACTACTATGAATGAAAACTATGCTCATCCCGAAATGCCAAAAGATAAAAATTGTGAAGAAGGAATTCTTAAAGGAATGTATAAAATTAAAGAATATAATGGATATAAAAAAACAAAAATTCAACTTTTGGGCTCAGGTACAATTTTAAGAGAGATGATAGCTGGGGCTGAAATTCTTCAAAAAGAATATCAAATAGACAGTGAAATATGGAGCGTAACAAGTTTTAATGAATTAAGACGAGATGGATTAGAGGTTGAAAGATACAATCTTTTGAATCCTGACAAAAAAAGAAAAATTTCTTATGTAGAGTTATGTCTAGAAAAAACTGAAGGGCCAATTATGGCCGCCTCAGATTATATGAGAATGAATTCTGATCAAATTAGACCATATACCAAAAAAAGTTTTTATTCGTTAGGTACAGATGGATATGGAAGAAGTGATACAAGAAAGAATTTAAGAAAATTTTTTGAAGTGGATAAAGAACATATAGTCGCTTATGGATTAAGTATTCTTGCAAATGAACAGTTAATATCCTCAAAATATGCAAAAGAAGCTTTAAAGAAGTATAATATAGATAGTGAAAGAGCAATGCCAACTAAGTTGTAAATGTCTGAAATTAATAAAAAAGTTTTAGCGAGTCCAAAAGCAAGAAAATTTGCTAGAGAACTTGGAATAAATATACATGAGATCTCAGGAAGTGAAAGAAATGGTAGAGTTATAGAAAGTGATATAAAAAGTTTTATATCATCAAAAGTTAATAAACCTATTAATTTGGATGACAAAAAAATTAAAAAAGAATTTGAACATTCTGATTTTGGGGAAATTGAAATTAAAGATATTCCAAGAGTTAAAAAAATTGCTTCATCTTTTTTGGTAAAATCATGGAACACAATACCTCATGTAACCAATCATGATGAGGCAGATATAACCGAAATGGAAAATTTTAGAAGTTCTCTTAAAGATATGTATACAGGAGAAAAAAAAAAAATTACTCCTTTAGCATTTATAGTAAAAGCATTGACTGCCTCTTTAAAAAAATTTCCAAGCTTTAATTCATCTCTTGATGAAAATGATAGTGAAAAGATTATATTTAAGAAATATTTCCATATTGGGATTGCAGTTGATACAAAACATGGTTTGATGGTTCCTAAAATAAGAAATGCTAATAATAAGAATATTAATTATATAAGTGATGAAATTAAATCATTAAGTGAGCAATGCAAAAATCTTAAGATAGATAAAAAGGAATTTTTTGGAGGTTCTATGACTATAACAAGCCTTGGTGGTATAGGAGGATCATTTTTTACACCAATAATTAACTTACCAGAAGTTGCTATTTTAGGTGTGGGGAGATCAAAAAAAAAACAAACATTAATTGACGGTAAATTCCAAACTAGAATAATACTTCCACTTTCTCTAACTTATGATCATAGAATAATAGATGGTGCTGAAGCAGCTAGATTTAATAATGATCTTAAGGCAAATCTTGGTAAAAATTTTGCTTATAAACTAGCAGTATAAAAATAATTATGTCTAAAACAGTTTCAATTTTAAGTGCTTTACTTTGTACATTTATTTGGGGGACTACTTTTATTGCTCAAGATACAGGGATGGATGATATTGGTCCTTTTACATTTAATTCAGTAAGATTCTTTGTAGGATTTTTATCTATATTACCATTGGCTTTAATATTTGAAAAAAAAAAGATTCCTGAATCTATCAAAAAAGATAAAAAATCTTTTTTTAACTTAACGATTTTGATTGGTGTATCTTTATTTCTAGGTTCTGCGCTTCAACAAGTTGCCCTGTTATACACTGACGTTGCAAATGCAGCATTTTTTACAATTTTTTATGTACCAATGGTGCCTTTTATTATTTTTTTTATGTACAAAAAACCAATTCATTGGAGTATTTGGCCAGCAGTATTTTTATGTTTAGTAGGTGGATACCTTTTAACAAATTTTTATAATGCAACTGTAAGAATTGGAGATACTCTTGTAATAGCTGGAGCTTTTTTTTGGAGTACACATATTATTTTTATTGGAAAAATAATAGAAAAACACAATCTCCCTCTTACAATAGGTGTGATCCAAACCTTAATTGTATCATTCTTATCTTTAATTATAGGATTAATATTTGAAGATTTTATTTGGATCAATATTTTAAAAGAAAAATTTCAAATTTTATATGCAGGAATTTTATCTGGAGGATTAGCATTTGTTCTTCAAATTTATGCACAAAAAAACATTCAACCAGCACCATCGGCAATAATTTTCTCTTTAGAAGGAGTTTTTGCTACAATTGCTGCTTGGATTTTACTAAATCAAGTTTTAGATATTAACAATATATTTGGATGTTTATTTATTTTATTTGGAGTTTTATTTTCACAACTTGTTCCAATGTTTAAAAAAAATTAATTATAAATTATTATAAATAAGATTATTGCAACTAATATTCTATAGACAATAAAAATATTCATAGAAAAATTTTTAATATATTTCAAAAAAAATTTGATGGTAAAAAATGAAAATAAAAAGGAAAAAAAAACTCCTAAAATAATTAAATAATTAAATTGAATATCCTTTTCTAAAATATCTTTAAATCCCAAGACACTTGCTCCCGCTAAAGCTGGTATAGATAGTAAAAATGCAATTTTAGTAGAGTCTACTCTATCAAAATTGAAAATTCTTGCTGCTGTTATTGTTATCCCTGCCCTACTTACTCCAGGTATTAGGGCTAAAACTTGAAAAAAACCAATATAAATTATCGTTTTTAAATTTAGGTCTGTTGAAATTTTTTTATTCAACTTTTTTTTATCCGCAAAATACAAAAGAATTCCAAAAATTAATGTCGTCCAAGCAATTATTTTTATGTCTCTTAATAAATGAATTAATTCTGTTATATAAATAATATATCCAAAAATTATTAATGGTATCGATCCAAAGATAATTAAAGACAGAAGCTTTTTATTTTTTTTAAGACTAAATAGTTCTTTTTTAAAGAAATAAATAATAGCTAATAAAGATCCAAAATGAAGACTAACGTCTATTAACAATGAACTTGATTTAAAGTTATAAAGTGATGAAACTAAAATAAGGTGGGCAGAAGAACTAATTGGTAAAAATTCTGAAATACCTTGAATTAATGATAAAATTATTATTTCAATTATATTTGAAAACATTTTTCCTTTGGTAGCTTAAATATTGTTTAAATAAAACAATTCGTTAACGTCAATCCAGATATGCAATAAATGAAATTTTGAGTATTTATTATGTTTTTTAAGTTTATAGGTCATAATTATTGACCTTGTTTTGCTTTTATTAGCTAAAATCATAATATATATAACTAATTTTAAAAATAGTTATGCCAAATAAAATGCTTAAATTTGTAAAAATAGGTCAACAAACCCCACCTAAAAGAGAGGTAAATTCCAGAAAAGAGGATTTTAAAGAAATTTATAAAGATTTTATAAAAGATAAAGCTGGAGAGCAATCTAGCAGATGTTCACAATGTGGCGTACCTTTTTGCCAAATTCATTGCCCTTTGAGTAACAATATTCCAGATTGGCTTAAATTAACTGCAGAGGGAAGATTAAAAGAAGCATATGAAATATCTCAGAGCACTAACAATATGCCCGAAGTTTGTGGAAGAATATGTCCACAAGATAGATTGTGCGAAGGAAATTGCGTAATAGAACAGTCTGGGCACGGAACTGTTACGATAGGATCTGTTGAGAAATATATTACGGACAATGCTTGGGAAAAAGGGTGGATTAATCCCATAAAAGTTCAAAGTGAAAAAAATCAAACAATAGGAATTATTGGAGCAGGGCCAGCAGGGTTAGCTGCAGCAGAACAATTGCGTAAATTGGGATATCAAATAACTGTATATGATAGATATGATAGAGCAGGAGGCTTATTAATTTATGGAATTCCAAATTTTAAGTTAGAGAAATTTGTAGTCGAAAGAAGAACTAAGCTACTAAAAGAAGGTGGAATTAAATTCATTCAAAATTTTGAAGTAGGAAAAGACATGTCATTAGAACAATTGAGAAAAAAACATGATGCAATATTAATTGCCACAGGAGTATATAAGGCAAGAGAGATAGAATTGCCCGGAAGTGACTTAGGGAATATTTTTCCTGCAATGGAATTTTTAACTGCATCTAATAAAAAAGGATTAGGAGATAAAGTAAAATTATTTGATGATGGAACATTAAATGCAGAGGGTAAAAATATTGTTGTCATAGGCGGAGGTGATACAGCAATGGATTGTGTCAGAACTTCAATAAGACAAAATGCGAAATCTGTTAAATGTTTATATAGACG
>MDTB01087121.1_pt1 | contig 15085 bp, 11 predicted proteins | sample 811161 | NCBI WGS metagenome assembly MDTB01 (sample SAMN05326650, study PRJNA326480) | marine metagenome | isolation source: seawater | place: Mediterranean Sea | collected 2009
AAAACAGACTTGTTTAGAGAGGTCGTAGCCCTTCATGTGCCAAAACCGGACTGAAAAGTCGGAACGGCCGATGCCTTGAACAGGGCCGTCATCGCAAATCCTAAAATGCTCCCACACGCTTTCCTTATCGTACTTTTCCGCGCTTCAAAACAGAGGTTTTATGAACGTTTGGGTTAGACATCGAGGCTCAATGTCTGTCATTCCGACGCTCGGTAGCAAGCCTTGGTCGGACGATGTTCAAGATCTTTGCTTTCTGGTCTAGCGTGTCGTCGTGTACTGAACAGTGAGTTGGATTGCCAGTGGTTCTCAGTCGATTAAACAAACAGGGTGGTTGCGGCGGCCTTTCGTTCTAATCAACTCTTCTGCTCGAAACTAACGGTTTTCTAATAATCCGATGGGGTTTGGACTATAAATACACCGCTCCTCAATGAGCTGGTCTCCTAGCCAGATGCACTTGCGGTTGTTCTGATATCCGCTATCGGCACTGCAAGCTGGGCATATTCGTTTAACCTGGAGAGTTTTATGAAAATTCATGGATTACGCCGTCTCATACGCTACTTGCATATCCTCGCTGCTTTTATTCTTGGCGCATATTTGTACTCGCCGTTAGCGGATGATCCCGACTTTCGTTTCGCTACCCTTTACGTGGTTTTCCCGCTTATGGGCTTGACTGGGTTTGTCATGTGGCAGTGGGGAAAAATCGCGCGACTGATTACCCGCGAGTGAGCGCTAGGTCCGGCGGAATGGTCGATTGATACGCAGAAGCTAGAGAGAGCTATCTGAGAGACGTCTGAGAAATCTCAGAGAAATCTCTGAGAAATCTAGAGGAAACAGCCGAGAGATGCCTGACCACAATCGCAGTAGATGGCAATAGTCAATAACGACAACTATCGGTAATAGCAATCGTCAGTCTAAACTCGCTACTCCGAATCCAGCGCTTCCACCAACAGGTGCATTGCCGTTTCCGTGAATCGCCACATATTCCTCTCCCGATCTGAGCTTTCCGTGCTTACCGTTAAACTCTTTGGCGTTGGTCCGGCGATGGCGATAACACTGGTGCCCGCTGCTGCGCCGTATGGGCTGTCGCTGGGGCCGGCGATGCCGAGCTCAGCGATCCCCCAGGTGCTGTTTAATTGTTGTCTTGTTATTTCTGCAAAGCGCATGGCCATGGCTTCGGTCATGGGCCGCAATCCGGCTACCGAGGATTTGTCCATTTGCAGCCATTCGCGTCGCGCCGGTAGCGAGTAGGGCACAGTACCGCCTTTAAAGTAGGTGGACGCGCCAGGCACGGCCAATAGCGCGGCGGCGATTAATCCACCGGTTGAGGTTTCGCATGCCGTTATGGTGTGTCCGCGCTCAAACAGGCGCGCTGCGGGTGCTGAGCCTAAATCCGATAGTGACATCATGGTGTGGTATCCCTAGGTTTCTGAAAACAGTTCGTGCCTGCTAACAGATCATAAAATGTGCTTTGCTCGGCTTTTCCTAATGAACGCTGCGCCCACCACTGCACATGTTGGTCCGGAGTCTGCGGATTCACACTGATGCCCCACATTGCGTCGATTTGGTTCGGTACCATGCTGTAGCGCATGTCGACGATACGGCCGTTAGAATCTTGCGCCAGATAATCGTTGGAAAACCAACGGAATCGCTCTATGTCGAGAGATTGTTGCGTGTCACGCGGTAAATTGGGATAGCTCTTGTCGCGATCAAACTTTGCGACGCGTGTGCCTTGGCACCATTTATCGTCAAGGCCCACCCGTACGGCATCAACATAGTAAAAGCCTTCGGCTTCGTAGATCGACTTAAACAATAAAACGTTGCCAAAGCTGGGTTTCACGGCAAGTCGTTGCGGAACGTGGCCGCGATGTTGAGCAACTGCCGCTGCGGTGGCGACAGCGCGCTCCTGCTGTATCCAGCCAACAGCGGAATACGCCAAGGCCCAAGCCATTGCGATAACTCCGTATTGGCGTTGTTGGCGGCGTATTGCTAACGCCACCAATATAAGTAGCGGAATCGTAAACAACGGGTCGACGATAGAGGCATTGTTCCAAGCGATTCGAACATTGCTGAACGGCCACAGCAATTGCGTGCCGTAGGAGGTGCACGCATCCAACAAGCCGTGGGTGGCGTACCCCGCTAGGCAGGCCAGGTAGCTTTCACGCCAGCTGAGGCCGTGTCGGGTAAAGCGGTAAAGCGGCAAGGCGACGAGCAGGGCGCCAAAGGGGATAAAGATAAGTGAATGGCTGAACTGCCGATGAAATTCTAGAAATAACAGTGGATCCGATGAAGATTGAATGAGCACATCCAGATCCGGTGCCATGCCGGCTAAAGCGCCGAAGCAAGCAATGCTGAATAGTTGCTTGCGTCGTGCTGTTGCGCTGGATAACGCGGCGCCTATCACGCCCTGACTGATTGGATCCATAGTTTGGTATTTCTCTTAGCGTTCTTGGTTGCGTGTTTTAGCGCCCGCTCTGTGCTGCATGGGCTTGGTCCGATCCAGAGAGCCGGCCCAGATCTCAGGTTCACGGGCTAGAATCACCGGTCAGGTGCGTCTAAAGCTCTTAAAAAGTGAGTTAACAAATGCTCGGTTTGGCAGGTCTGAACACTCGTACTGCGATATACCTCTAGTTATAAGTGATTGATCCTCTGTCTTCATAGTCAGATCTGCAGGCAGTTTTTAGGCTTATAGATAAGCGAACTCTGCGCTTCGATTAGCGATGTGGGTTTGGGTCCAAACCATCGCAGCACCTTAAATCCTTGCTTACAAACCTCTTCTAACCCCGCTGCGTAGTCCTCACGATGCGTGTCATCCAGCACGATTACGCCGCCCGGCGAAAGACAGTTTAATGCTTGTTGCAGGCAGGCCATTCGGTCAATGCCGTCGATCAGAATCAGGTCAAAAGGCGCGTGTTGAGTCGGCGCTGAAGCATAAGCCTCACCGGCGGCGTGGGCCAACGAAGCGTTGGCGGGTAGGTATGGCTCTAACTCGCTAACCCATTCGGCAACGTGTTCAACGCTGTTTACCGTTGCCACTCGTGACGCGAAAAACAGCGTGGAGTAGCCGCTGCCATATTCGAATACGCGTAGGGTGTCGTTAAGGCGGTCATCGAGTAGATGAATCAATGCGTATGGTAGCCAGGGTAAAGGTCGTCCGGCCGCGTCGACAGGACGATTTTCTCTAAAGGAACGCAGTTGACCGGTCTTTTGCAGAAATGACTCGGGGTGCGACCACAGACGCAAAAATCGCATTACGACGGATAGGAATGAGCGCGGCTTACCGGGTAGGGTAGCCGAAGGGGTGTCAGGCATAGCACTGGCCAGCTAGGGATACTGCGCCCAATCTACTGGAAAAGCGCACTCGGCAAAAGGCTAATGAAACAAGCCTGTGGGCGATGCTATCGGCGGTTTGAGAATGGCAACTATGGGGCGTAAAGGCTCTGGTTAGCGCTAGAACTCAGTGCACTAACTTTGCGCAAGCGAAGTGGTTTAACGACTTGTTTTCGCCGAGTCAGAGTTAGCCTGGTCAGCGCTCGCCTCGGCAGCAACACCGCTTTTGAATGTCAGCGCTTTTGGATGCCGGTACAGGTCTTCAGCGTTGCTGTCCGTCAGAGCTTAAACCGCTCTTGTTTCTTCAAGCGTCTGTTTGTTGCTGTAGATTACTGGCATGCCTGTCACGATCTATGGCATAAAATTTAAGGGCAAAGCAGGAAACCGCATAAAGTACCAACAGTATAGGTAAGTAGACTAAGACCATATCTTCTGCCAGGCCCGGCGCAATATCCTCCGGCCGTGCTTTCTCGGGAAAGCTGGCTAACCACAGAATGACGCCGGCCAACAGCACGCCGATTCCAGAGACTGCTTTCTTGGAAAAGTTGCGTGCCGCGAAAATCAAACCTTCATCTCGGGTGCCGGCGGTTTCGGCACTGCGATCGTCGACCACATCTACATTCATCGATGCAAAGATGATCTGCATGCTGATCAGTGCCGTGGTCTCGATTAGGTAGTGAGCGAGAATGAGCGGCAGATACCAGCCGCTGTCATTGGCTGGGAATATGTCAGTAAGTTTTGCAGCAAAAGCCAGTGGCATAAACCCGATGGCAAAGGCATATACGGCAATTGCGGCGCGACGTTTGTCCAAGTGCTTCGCCAGCAATGGCGCGATCAGAAACGCCGCGGGCACCGCTAGAATGCCGAGCGCAGGCACCATGGCGATTTGTTGCGGCGTGAGCAGCCAAAAGTAGGTGCTCACATACACCACAAGCGCTTGTGAAAGGCCGGCAGCGGCACCAAAAAAAAGCGACGACGCGAACACCGAGTTAAATGAGCGGTTGCTAAACAAACCGGTGAAATTACGCAAAATCACTTGCGGACCGAAGTGCATAGGCCGGCTCGGCTTATAGAATTCGCTAATCTGTTGGTGGGTGCCCAAAGCAGAGGCGATCATCATCACGAACATAGCGAGTGAACCGGTGATGCCCAACCACTTATAGCCCGTTGCGCCCATCTGGCCGTCGGGGTCCATCGGAATCAGCACGGAAAGAGTGAGCACTGTCATAGACAGACCGCCGAGCCAGCCAAACACATAACGAAATGCCATAAGGCTGGTGCGATCATCGTAGTTGCGCGTGAGTTCGGGGCCTTGAGCCGCATTCGGCACCTCAAAAAATGTGATGCAGCTTCGCACCAGGACGGCCATGGTCAGTAGGTAGAAGAACAGCCACATCTTGTCGTTAGATATCACCTCTGGTGGATTCCAAAGCCAGAAAAACGTCAGCGCGACCGGGATGACGGCACCGTACATAAATGGATGGCGTCGCCCCAATCGGGAGCGCCAGTGGTCTGATATGTAGCCAATAAGCAAATCGGAAATCGCATCAATTGCTACCGCGAGCGCTAATGCTAAGCCGGCTAAAAAGGCGTCTAGTCCTAGCACCTGGTTGTAATAGATCAATATGAAATAATTGAATCCTGCATCTTTAATACCGAATGCGGTAGCGCCTGAGCCATAGGCTATCTTCGTAAAAAACGAAGCCTTGTCTGGAATTGTGTCAGCTGTCATAAAGACCTCAAGATCATAAACTAGGAAAGAACTTGCTTGGCTACGGGGAAACGATCTAACTCAGTTAGGTTGCATTGCCTCGGTTTTTGGATTGTGTGTACAAGGATATTAGTCGGGCAGATTTGGCTCTGTTAATTGACGCCTCAGCTTATCGTCAATTCGGCTTGATCTAACGGCTAGTTATAGTGGCGCTTCCTTTACGGAATAATTGTCTGCCTGCTACCACTCTATCAATATATAAATAAAATGTTAGATATTATTTACATTGTAAATTTAAACAAGTAAAGTCCTTTCGTCTAAAAGATAAAATCTAAGGAAAGTGAGATGACTCAAAACGCCGATCGTCTTGCAGGCGAACAACGAAAAACATTTCATAAAAGCGGTAATTTTGCTCCGGTAGAATCCGAGCAGACGTTAGATTCGCTGCAGGTTGCCGGAGAATTGCCCGCTGACCTGAACGGTTTATATGTCCGTAACGGCCCAAATCCAGCAATCAACCCCTCTAGCCATTGGTTTGTCGGCGACGGTATGTTGCATGGAATAAATTTCAATCAAGGCAAGGTTGGTTGGTATCGCAACCGCTACGTGCACACAAAGATGTTGCGGCGCGAAGGCAAATATTTAAGTGATGATGGTTCCGTAGACCGCACAGTTTGTGTTGCCAATACCAACATCGTGCGTCACGCAGGCAAAATGCTCGCACTTGTTGAGAATGCGTTTCCTATGGAGGTCAATTCTGATTTGTCGACCGTTGGGTCTTACGACTTCAACGGCAAGCTCAACTCAGCGATGACGGCGCATCCGAAGATCTGCCCGACTACAGGTGACATGTTGTTTTTCGGATACCACTTTGCCGCACCGTACTTAACCTATAACAGGTCCAATGCAGCGGGCGAATTGGTCTTCAGTCGCGACATTGATGTGACTGGCCCTACCATGATCCACGACTTTGCCATCACCGAAAATCACGTGATTTTTCTGGATCTGCCCGTGGTTTTCGACATGGCGCTGGCAATGTCCGGAGAGTCTCTGCCCTATATCTGGTCGGATGACTATCCTGCGCGTATCGGCGTGCTGCCGCGCAATGATGAAGCGGCACCGGTGTGTTGGTTCGACATTGATCCCTGTTACGTTTTTCATGTCATGAATGCGTTTGATGACGCTGACGGCGTGGTTCTGGATGCTGCGCGTTATCCCAAAGTTTGGCAGGGTGACAATGCAAGTTTCACATCAGCTTATTTGTATCGTTGGGAAATTGATCTTATTAGAGGCACCATAAAAGAAAAATTGCTCGAATCGCCGGCTATTGAATTTCCGCGGACCAATGAAGGCGTGCAGGGCCGCCCTTATCGATACGGTTACGCACCGATTTTTGATGACGGCATTGAATCGCAGCAAATGGGTCGGGTTGGCAAACTCGATTGGCAGAAAAACGAATGGCAGCTGTTCGACTTTGGAGAAGATGTCGCGCCTGGTGAATTTGTCTTTGCGCCGGCCGCCAATGCCAAAGAGGAAGACGATGGCTATCTCTTGGGATTTGCCTATCGGTCTGCCCATGAGCGCAGTTCACTATACGTTTTTGATGCGCGCTTTAATCAGGCAACACCACTCGCTCGAGTGGATCTGCCGGTACGAGTGCCGTTCGGATTTCACGGCAACTGGATGCCAAACTAAACGGTCTTTAAAATCGCCTTAGATTGAGTGGAGTGAATGCCTGGTAACAGGATGTCGATTGCAGAGTTGGGTTTTTAGCATTCCCTCTTACGCTGATCTATATCGCAAGACAAGTTGAAGATACGAAAGAATCGAAGACCTCATTCCCTCGTTAGGCTTGGGCCGATGAGCTCGGTCGCTGATGCAGGCGTTTGTCTCCTCTAAGCAACTGCCGCGGGTTTTCGCCAATATCAACACGGTAACCCGGACCTCTTTGTCTAAGACAGCTGTGCAGCGTTACGTTATGTAATTGCACGCTATTCACCGCCGGTTTGGGAGCCGGTTTTAGGATATTAGGATGGCTGGGTCGATTCACTGGTAATCTCATCCCAAGAGCGGCCCTTTAAGCTGAGTATATTTGTTGCCAATATCGCGCCTTTCTCCCGGCAGTTACACGCCTAAATTTTCCTTCCAAGTATGCGTCGCGTATCGATTTGCTGTTTGCGGGGAATCCGCTTGTCATGAATTCAGAGCAAAGCGAGTTGCAAGTAGAACCCGGGTCAGGCCATGGCATCGTGGAGAACTCTGCGGCTCATTCTCAAGAGCGCGGGACGGACCCCGCCTTACTGTAGATCGTGTCACCACCCTGCCCGGGTATTATGCGGAAGTTCGATAGCGTTGTGTCAGTCGCCGAGCGCGACCGGTAATCGCCATAGCTGCAGAAAACATTTGGGTAACGCCAATAACAAGGCTTCAGCAGGTGTCTCAAAGAGGCAAACGACCGAAGCGTAGCTTACCCTACGCTTTTGGTTGCGAAGACTTTCGTGTTAGCTATTGCGATTCGAGACGGTGGTTGTGTCCAGCATCAATGCGCCCGATGTCCATCGAGCAGGCCTGAGAACGTGGCCTGCAACACTGCCTCGGCGCTGACGCCTTCTGGAAGATTGCCGTTTAAGCTGAGTATGGTCACGCCATGGATTGCGGCCCAAAACACTTGAGTTAGCACCTCGGGATTACCAGCTATCAGTTGTTTTTCCACAGCCTCGCAAACTGGTTGATAAAGAGCTTGCCAGGCGCGTTGCTCATTTTCAGTATTCACGCCTTTGCCGGGTTCAAAACCGCTAAATAACACTAAAAAGGCGTCCGGGTTGCTGTGCGCAAATTCAAAGTATGCGTGGCCGCAGTATTGCAACTGCGTTAACGGGCCGTCCGCCAGTGATCCGGCTTCCGTCAACGCCGAACCAAACAGGCCGAATGCGTAGTCGCGCACCTCACAAATAAGCGTTTCTTTGTTTTGGAAATAATTGAGTATGCGCATATGGCTGCTTTTGACGGCGTGAGCCAGGACGCGAAATGATAGGTTGGTATAGCCCTTGTCAGAAATGATCTTAAGCGCGGCCTCGCAAACCTGCTGTTTGAATTCGTCGCGAGTGGCTTGGCTAAGGGAAGGGCGTCCTTGCGGCATAACGGTTTTAGATAAAATATTTCCGCCAGTATAGCCGGTTTCGGCTTGGCAACTAGCAAAGACGTTTTAAGGGATAGTCCTAATTTCTATCGTGCTTGAAGATAGAAAAACTGAATAAATGTTCCTGTGGTTGCTATCGCGGAATGATGTCTCGTCGGCACAGTCCGGTTTCTATCAGGTAGTTTTTTCAGTTTTATTGCAATGCCTATTGATGCGCTAGGTGCAGCCGTAGAGTGTCGCAATTTGGCTCGATAGTCAGGCCTAGGCATGCTTTTTCTGGCGGCGGGAACGTGCTTGTAAACTCAGGCGCGGCCCGTAAGATAAAAGCCAGGAGAAGAGGGAAATGGTTTTGACGCAAGCAGCCAGGCCAAATTTCAGATTGGCTTTGATCTGCATAGAGAATGCCGGGTAGAGAAGGCTGGGTAGAGAAAAGTCACGGCGGATGCGCAATGTATAACAGGGGAAAACAATGCAATCAGCAAGCTTAAATGAAGCGCGAGACAAGCAAGACAAGCAAGACAAGCAAGACAAGAACAGACAGCAGTTCGACGTGGTCGTCGTCGGCGCTGGATTTTCCGGCATGTACTTGCTCCACAAATTGCGAGGTCTTGGCTTCTCCGTGGCCGTTATCGAAGCCGGAGATGATGTCGGCGGTACCTGGTACTGGAACCGCTATCCGGGCGCACGTTGCGATGTGCCCAGCATGGAGTATTCCTTTAGTTTCGATGACGATCTTCAGCAGGATTGGGACTGGACTGAGGTTATGGCTGGCCAGCCAGAGATTCTTAAATACGCCAATCACATTGCCGATCGTTATGATCTGCGGCGCGATGTGCGTTTTAATACGCGCGTAAACAGCGCGCACTTTGATGCCGACGAACAGCATTGGCAGGTAACCACGGACCAAGGCGATGTGTATCAAAGCCGCTTCTGTGTCATGGCCACGGGTTGTTTGTCCGTGCCCAACACGCCCACGATCGACGGGCACGACGATTTTGCCGGGCCGATTTATCACACCGGTAACTGGCCGCATGAGGGTGTCGATTTCAGCACCGTGCGAGTCGGCATCATCGGTACCGGCTCATCGGGTATTCAGGCGATACCTGTGATTGCCGAGCAAGCTCAGCATTTGACCGTGTTTCAGCGCACACCCAATTATACGATGCCGGCGTACAACCGGCCGCTGAGCGATGAGTTCTTAAACAAAGCTAAGGCTAACTACGAGCAGATTCGGGCTGACCAGCGCGCGTCAATGACGGGCATTGTGAGCTACGGCTTTGGGTTTGGTGGCGCGGACTATTTCGAGCCGACGGAAAGCTTGCTTGAAACCACGGCCGAGCAACGCGCAGCTTTGGTAGAGAAAAAAGGCTTTGGCGCTTTGCAGCAGTTTGCCGACATCAGCCTGGACCCGACTGCTAACGAACTTGCCTGCGAGATGTATCGCGACCAATTAGCGCGCCTCATTGATGATCCGCAAACCGCCGACGCATTGATGCCAAAGGGCTATCCCATAGGCTGCAAGCGGCCGGTAATCGATACCAACTATTACGCGACCTTTAATCGCGACAACGTCACTCTGGTGGATTTGCGGCAGGGGGGCATCGAGAAAATAACGGCGACCGGAGTGCAAACGGCGCAGGGACATTATGAATTTGATGCGTTGGTCTACGCGACTGGCTTCGATGCCATGACTGGCGCGCTCGAGCGAATTGATATTCGGGGGCGTAATGGTGAAACATTGCGCGACGTTTGGGCAGCGGGACCGCGCACTTACCTTGGCTTACAAGTGCATGGTTTTCCGAATATGTTCACGGTGACGGGGCCGGGTTCGCCTTCGGTGCTGAGCAATATGTTGGTGTCGATAGAGCAACATGTCGATTGGATTAGCGACTGCATTGACCACATGCGTGCGCACCAGTTACAGGTTATAGAGGCCGCAGCGGCAGCAGAGGAGGCCTGGGTCGCGCATGTTAATCAAGTGGCGGAAAACACGATGTTTACCGCGCCTTCGTGCAACTCTTGGTATCTCGGTGCCAACATACCGGGCAAGCCGCGAATCTTTATGCCGTATGTAGGCGGCGTCGGGACGTATCGTGACAAGTGCGATGAAGTCGCAGCGGCCGGTTATGCAGGGTTTGAGCTGAGTGCGGCTGGGACGTAGACGGCAGGTGATGCTGAGAATCTGATCACTTGACCAGTTGTTGTTTGGTTTGTGGCGGCTGGTTTGGCCGAGATGTGAGACCGGTCTGTGATGCGGGATGAGCGAGCCGCTTGGGATTCACCGGAGCTTCCCTCCAGTATAGCGAAGATCGTCGAGGTTGCTTTAGATCAACTAAACGCCCGGCTAATACTTGCGGCTAGAATGCTCCGCTGGAATAGCAGGGTAGTCTTACTGACATGGCTTAGGCCTAGCAGCCGCTGGATTGCTCTGCGACGACTACTCAATCACTCGTTCAATCCGGCTCACCGTATGCTGCCGCCCAGCCCCGGCTTGGTATCGGCAATCTACTCGATTTAGTTTGCGTCACTGGGTCGCTGCCATGCACACCAGTCTCTGGTTCGCTCAACGATGCTGCGAGTCGTTTTTGATTCTAGTCCGGCAAATTCCGGCTCTTTCAACCGAATCCCTTTGAATAGAAGTCCTTTGAATAGAACCCTTTGAATAGAAGTCCGGTAAGAAGAAGTTCTATGGATAAAGGTTGTTCGGTTACAAGTTCTTTGTGGGACCCTCTCTGAGTTAGAGTGAACTCAGCAAGCTTTGGACATCGCACCCACTAAATCGGTCACTGCTGAGCGTCTCTTAAACAAGAAATGCTGCTTGGTAGACGAGGGTGGCAAAGATCTATTTGCGTTGTCGCTCTCATCTATTGCTTGGCTGAACTGTCCACACAACCTTTGCGTCACTTGTTTGTCATTCTCCTGTCATTTTACTGTCATTTTTTTGTTATTGATTAGTCATAATCGAATAACAAACTTACCTTGTGCAATTCCTACTCGAACAATTCCGGCCGTTCCTTCGCTTAGCTGTAGTCGCAACAGCGTGTGTGATGGGTGCCGCCACCTCTGGGTGCGCTGCACCACAGCAGTATGCCTGGCAGCATCCGGAGAGCGGTGAATTTCTATTTGAGTTCGACCGGTCAGAATGTGTCGCGCAGGCAACAACGGTCAACATTGCGGCGAAAGCGCTAAGCCGCGTGATGGGTGATCGCAACGGGCCTTTTTTTCAGTGCATGTACAACCGCGGCTACTCGTTAGCCGGCACGTCTCAATCACTGCCGCTGCCTGCATCAGGTCGGACCGCCAGCGCAAAGTAGTCGGCACAGCAAAACTGAGCCCAAAAGCCCCAGAGGCCCAAAAATTAGGCCCAACCAGGTCTACTATCCCCTTATAGCGGCACTATTCTTCATACCGGTAAGCGGTGTGTATTCCGCAGTTTAATCCCGACGTCGTCCCGTTTGGATCGGGTCTCTTACCGCCCTAATCCACCATAATTCGGGTTTGATTTCGATTGATCCTTGTTCTTGGCCTTGATCGCACTGCGTTCCGCGCCTCGCTTACAGGCATAAAAATCGCTCACGCACAGCGGCTGGTCTGAGTTAAGTGCTGGCGCGTGGCAATGCTCAGGATCCGTCAATAACTCATGCAAGTTGGGCACACTTTACCTACACTAGCGCGCTAAATTTCATTCCCGTTTTCGCACGCCACCGAGAGTACTTTGCAGCCCAAAACAGCCTATCTTCTTGCTACTTCAGCCTGGTTTTCCGCCTTTGGCATGCAGTCGGTTATTTTCGCCTGGCTGGTGACGCTGGTGCTTCGCGAGTCCGCCGAACGCGTCGGGTTTGCGCAGATGGCCCTGCTTTTGCCCGGCATGATCTTCATCCTTATTGCAGGCGCGATTGCTGACCGCGTCGGCCATCGCAGGCAAGCGGTGTGGTGTCAGGTTGCGGCGACACTAATGCCCATGCTGTTGATTGCTGCGATTCAATTTAACTTCCTAAGTTATCCGGTAATGATTCTTTATGCCGTGCTGATGGGGTGTGTGCAGGCTTTTATTACACCCGCGCGAGACGGCATGTTGAATCTTGTGGCCGGCGACAACATCCAAAAAACCGTCGTGCAAGCGAGCCTGTGTCAGTTTGGCTTTCAGATTTTTGGTTACGCCCTAGCCGGTTTCGCCGATAGCGTTGGGGCGCCGTTGATTCTCGGCGTGCAAACTTTGGTCTTAGCTTTTGGTGTGTGGGCATTCACTCAGGTGCGTTTACCGAGCGGCCCACAATCAGAGTCTGCTTCTGCCGATGACCTCGTCGTTAGGGAAACCATTTTTGGTGGTCTCTATGCCGGTGCACGCACTGTTGGCTCCCATCCGGTCATGCGCATGGTGGTGGTGCAAAATGTGGCTATGGGATGCTTTTTTATGGGCGCGTTTGTGGTTGGCTTCCCCTTGGTTATGCGCGAAGTCTACGACGGCACCTCGGGTGATCTGGCCAGTCTTAACGCTTTCAATTCGTTGGGGTTGGTGTTGTCTCTGTTGCTGCTTCTTAAAATTGGCTATATTCAGCGCGTCGGTCGGGCGCTGTTGTTGTCTCAGGTCGCCGGCAGCGTTGTTCTGTTTCTGTGCGGGTGGGTGAATGACCTGGTCAGCTTTACGATTTTAGTAATGGTTTGGGGTTTATGCGGTGGCTTTGCGATGCCCATGTCGCGAACTCTGATGCAACAATTGGCGCCGCCTCACCAGCATGGCCGAGTGATGAGTTTTTACTCTTTCTCGTTTATGGGGTCGGGTCCGCTGGGGGCTTTATTCTGCGGCTATATGGCCAATCTTTGGGGGGCTCAGGTTGCCATCATTTGCTGCGCAATTGCCATGTTGGCGACAACGCTAACCATTGGACTGTTTAGTCCTCTGTGGCGCAGCGCGATCCCAAGTCAGCCGCTGCAGAATGCGTCGGGCGAGGCTGCCTGACCGATGCGACGACGGCAGTTTTTGGCGGGCTCTTCCTTCGGTCTGCTTGGTATGGGAGCGTTGACCAGCGGTTTGTTCGGGTGCCAGCCCACCGCACCGGTAGCTGGCCCAATCATCGCCACACCCTCCGGCAAAATACAAGGCAGCGACTTTCAGGGTATACACCGGTTTCTGGGTATTCCCTATGCCGAAGCCCCGTTCGGTGCGCGCCGGTTTCTGCCTCCTGAACCTCGCATGCCTTGGTCTGATGTTTTACCTGCAGATGCCTATGGACCAGTTTGCCCGCAGGCCGGTCGGCTGCAGCCGGGCACACCTGCTGAGGGAGAGGATTGCTTAAATCTCAATGTTTGGACGCCCGCCCTCGGCGCCGCCAATTTACCGGTCATGGTTTGGCTGCATGGCGGCGCTCACGTATCCGGATCAGGCTCGTTGCCAATTTATGAAGGCCAGACTCTGGCTGCTGAAGGCGTGGTGTTGGTGACCAGCAATCGGCGTCTTGGGGCAGAAGGCTATTTGTACCTTGAGGAACTGATGGGGCCTGGCGTCGGCCAAGGCAATCTTGGTATAGAAGACGTCATTCAGGTGCTCCGTTGGGTCCAGCAACACATCGCAAGCTTTGGCGGTGACCCGAACAATGTGACGCTGTTCGGCCAATCTTATGGTGCGTCGGCCGCGCAAGCGGTTGTGGCGTCACCACGATCGCGTGGGCTTATGCGACGCGTAATCGCCCAAAGCGGTAGCTATGCGGCGCAACGTCAGTCCAGCGCCAACGCTCTGGCGAAGCACGTCTTGCAAGCCTTCGGGATTGCAGCTGGCGATTTAACCGCCTTGCAGGCTGTACCGCCGAGTCGCTTTGCGAGCCTCTACCCAGAGCTGAGGGCTCTTGGCCTGGGTCAGCCGCAGGCATTCTTACCGATGATTTCAGAGCATATGCCCGTGCATCCGGCAGATGCCGCCCATGCGGGTTTTGGCCTCGACTTGGATTACCTCACTGGCACCTGCGCTGCAGAAGCAACTTTGTTTCAAGTGCTTGCTGGTGACCTGACATTGGAAAGTCTTGCGGCCGAGTCGATGGGTGCCAATCAGCAGGACCTGGTGGCGCGGCCAACTGGCCAGCTATCGGCACCGGAAAAAACAGCGAGCGTAAGCAATGCTTCAGCTGGAATTGCCGGAGCCGCGGCGAGTAGCTTGTTTGTTAAGCGCGTTGATCAAATCCTCGCCGCAGCCAATGTGGATTGGGCCACAGCCCGGATGGCTTATGCGCGAGCGCTTCCCCAAGCGACGTCGCGAGAGCTTGAATCCGCCATCATGGGCGACGTGCGCTTCTGGTTGCCAACTCAGCGTGTTGCGGATGGGCACGCCATGCGCAGTGCGGCGCGAACCTATACCTACCGGTTTCAATGGCCTGCGCCTTTGCTCGGGCCAACTCACGGTATGGACCTGATGTTATTCGGTGTCGGTAATCCCTTAGCTGCGCTAACAGATATTCTGGAGTTGCCGCAGATAGCGACGACAATGCGTAAGGCTTGGGTTGCCTTTGCGCGTAATGGCGATCCGAGTACGACAGATGTTGCGTGGCCGGAATACGGCTTGGCGACGCGGGCGACGATGCTGCTAGATGAACAGGCGCGCGTCGCGCTGGATCCAATGCTCGAACAACGCCGCCTTTTCGGTGCCATGATCGCCAACAACTGGCAGGCAGCAGGTTTATAGCAATCATTGCAAGGTGTTCCAGGTGGAGATCGCAACGGTTGCTAAGTTGGCGTGCTGTAGCTGGAGCGGCAGTGTTCCCCGATTCTCCGACAGGCAACAGTTTCGGGGCGAAGTTCTAACTGCTGCAACTGCAATTATGTGGCTCAGATGTTTCGCTTAGGTGCGCTATACAGGTCCAATCTGGGTAATCTCGTAGAATTTCCGCAGATGCTGCAAGCGTGGCCATTGGCGTCAG
>MDTB01159188.1_pt1 | contig 15085 bp, 13 predicted proteins | sample 811161 | NCBI WGS metagenome assembly MDTB01 (sample SAMN05326650, study PRJNA326480) | marine metagenome | isolation source: seawater | place: Mediterranean Sea | collected 2009
TATAGCGAATTCTTTCTTTTTTCTTATTAATAAAGTAAGGCATCTTTGATACAAATACTTATATTTTAATAAAATGTCATCATTTAATGTCGCTCAAATACTTCCATCATTAGATTCTGGTGGTGTTGAAAGAGGAACTATTGAAGTTTCCAACTATTTATCAGAATTAAAAATTAAAAATAATATAATTTCTAGTGGAGGAAATTTAGTTAATGAACTTAATAAAAATTATACAAATCATATAAAGCTATCAGTTAATTCAAAAAATTTTTTAATTTATCCATTTATTTCTAATGAATTAAAAAAAATTATAGAAAAAAATAATATAAATATAGTTCACATTCGTTCTAGAGCACCTGCATGGATTTTAAATTTAATTAAAAATAGAAATTTTAAAACAATATCAACTTTTCATAACGTATATAGTGGAAATACTTATTTCAAAAAAATTTATAATAAGCAATTATCAAAAGTTGATCAAGTTGTAGCTATATCAAATTATGTTAAAAGTGAAATAGTTAAAAAATACAATTTGGATTCAAGCAATATTACTGTAATTAATAGAGGTGTGGATGTAGAATATTTTGAAAAAGAAATTTTAGATTCATCAAAAGAAAATTTTATTAATAAATTTAAAATAGATAATTCAAAAAAAATTTTACTTTATCCAGCTCGACTTACTAAATGGAAAGGACAACTTGAGTTTTTAGATACATTTAAAAAAATGAAAACAACTGATTTTTTATTATATTTTGTAGGTGATACAAAAAACAAGTCATATACACAAAAACTTCAAAATAAAATTGATAAATTAAACCTTAATAATAATTGTAAAATTTTTGGCAATTTAATTAGAGATGATTTGAAAATTTTATATCAATTATCATCAGTAATATTTTCATTTCCTTTACAAGCAGAGGGTTTTGGAAGAATTATAAGTGAAGCTCTAATAATGAAAAAAAAAAATATTAGCTTTTAACTATGGTGGGGTTAAAGATCAGATAGAATTTTTAGATGATATATACAAAGTAGATCCACATAAATACAATGATATAGAATTAAAATTACACAATATCATTAAATTAGATAAAGAAAAATTTTCAAATATCTCATCTTCAAGTAAAGATTATATAAAAAAATCTTTTTCAAAATCTCAAATGGTAAAAAATTACTTTAATTTATATGCTCAACAATCAATATAAAAAAATACTTGTTGTTAAACATGGATCACTTGGCGATATTGCCTTTTCATTACTTGCAATGGGTTCAATAAAAAAACAATATATTAATGCCAAAATTGACTTGATTACTGAAAAAAAATACTCCAAATTTCTTAACAAATCAGGTTTATTTAATTCAATTCTTGAGGACAATAGAAGTGGTTTTTTAGACTCTTTAAAAATAATATTAAAGATAAAAAATAAAAAATATGATTTAATTATTGATTTACAAAATTCTAATAGAACAAACAATTATTGGTTATTATTAAAATTAATTTCTAAAGTAAAAATAAATGGATCAAGATCAAATTGTGATATTAAATATATCATTCCTTCACAAGGCACGGAGTCTCCTCAAAAAGGACTCTACAATCAATTAAAATTAATAGGTATAAATAATATCGTTGATAATATTGAATGGTTATATACTGATACTTCAGAAATTAAAGGTAGCAATATTATTTTAATCATACCGAGCGTCTCTAAATCAGGTAAAGATAAACAATGGCCATCTGATAAGTTTGCGAAACTTGCAAATTATTTTGAAAAACTTAATTATACAATTTGCGTTGTTGGTCAAAACTCTGATAGCGCAATTACATCAACGATAAATAATATATGTGAAAAAGTTATTGATTTAACAGGTAAATCACCTCCAGAAATTATTTATTCAATCGCTAAAAAAAGTAATTTAATAATTAGCAATGATACTGGGCCAGGCCATATAGCAGCTTTGAGTCATTCACCAATTTTATTTTTAGGAAAAGATGATGTTATTTCAAAATCAAATTTATCTGAATATAAAAATGGATATAAAATTTTAACTGACTCAATGAACAACTTATCAGTTGAACGAGTTTTAGGTTTTATAAAGGAAAAAAAATTAATTAATGAATGAAATTAATTTTTCTTCCAAGTTTTTATCATTCGAAAGTAATTTAGTATAATGTTTTTTCCAAGGGGCGTATTCATTTGCAATCATATCAGGTGAATTATCTGAGTCATAAATTACACAAAGTTTACAGCTTGTCAGTGAAGCAATATGTGTACAGCCACACTCAGGAGTTATAACATACGATGAAGAATTTATAATTGATATCCAATTATTAAAATTTAAATTATCTAGAATTATAATTTCATTAATACTAACCAAGTCTTTAAATTGTTTATCATTATATAGATCATATTTTTTATAAATTTTAACAAATACATTTTTTGATGACTCGTCTGATGTTAATACTATATTAATATTAAAATTTTTTATTTTTTCTATAAAATTAATAAACCTATCTTCTGAAAAATATTTATTTAACCATTTTGAGGAAAGATGAATTAAGCATAATTTTTTTAGACCGTAGTCTTTTTTTTCTAAATTAAATATATTTTTTATCTCTTCATCATCTTTAATTTCTAGCCCACTAGTTTTGACTAATTCATTCATCAATTCTGTTTGATGAATTGAATTTTTTTCAATAAATCTTTTTTTTCTATTTATTACGCTACTATATTTATAAAATAATTTTCCAATTATTCTTTCAAATAATTTACTTTTAAAATTATTTTTATATCTAGATTGTAATATTAATAAAGATTTAGTTTTGCTTCTGAAAAAAATAGAAATAAATATACTTAAAATTCCAGGACTAAATGTAAAAATATAATCATAATTTTCTTTTCTGATTTTTTGAATTGTTTGAAAAATTCCTAAAATTTGAGATGAAAATAGAATTATATTATTGATTGTATTAAACTTTTTGCAAATTTTTAAATTTCTTTGCGAACATACAACATCAATTTTGCAATTATTATTTGCTTTTTTTAAACCCTGAATTATTGGAAGAGTTAGTATCATGTCTCCCATTTTATCAATTCTAACTAAACAAATTTTCATAAACAATACAAATTTTATTAAACCAATTTAAATTTTTTTTAAAATCAGCTCTTGAATTTAAATTCATTTAAGATTATATCCTAACAAAATATGAAAAAAGACCTAATCTCCTAATATGCTATTTATCAATAGCTTTAATATAATCTCTATATAATTTTGGCCGTTAATTTCAAAACAAAGAAAGATATTGGTCCAAGAATCAATGAGCAAATCACTGCAAGTGAAGTGAGACTAATATCTAGTAATGGTAAACAATTAGGTATTTTAAGTATTCGTGAAGCCCTTATACAAGCAGAAGATGAGGGATTCGACCTAGTAGAAGTTTCTCCTGAAGCAAATCCACCAGTTTGTAAAATTATTGATTATGGTAAATTAAAATATAGAGAGCAAAAAAGTAAGAAAGAAGCAAAAAAGAAGCAAAAAACTATTGAAGTTAAAGAAATTAAAATGAGACCGGGGATAGATACCCATGATTATAATGTAAAGGTCAAGGCTCTCTCCAAGTTTATAGGTGGAGGAAATAAGGTCAAGGTATCAATGCGTTTTAAGGGTAGAGAAATGGAGCATCAAAATCTTGGCTTAGATTTGTTAAAGAAACTAACAACTGAGGTAGAGGAATATGCAAAAGTTGAAGTAGCTCCAAAATTTGAGGGAAGGCAAATAATGATGGTTCTTGTTCCTCAAGTTGCAAAATAATTCTTATTATTGCAAAAAATTTAATTATAAGTATAAGCCTTCATAACTTGCTATGGCCTGCGGGGCAGCCTAGTGGTAAATTTTTAAATAAAGGAGATTACAATGCCCAAGCTTAAAACTAAGAGTAGTTTAAAAAAAAGATTTTCTAGAACAGGAACTGGTAAAATTAAGTTTAAACCCGCTGGAAAAAGACATGGAATGAGTAAACGTTCCAATAAATTTATTCGTAACACAAAAAGATCAGCAATTATGTCGCCCGGTGACTCTGCTTTAATTGATCACATGTTACCATACAATAAGTAGGGAGACTAATTATGGCAAGAGTATCAAGAGGTGTTACGGCAAGAGCTAGGCATAAAAAAGTAATTAAAAAAGCTAAAGGTTATTACGGAAGAAGAAAAAATGTATTTAGAGTTGCTGTCCAAGCAGTTGAAAGAGGTATGCAGTATGCATATAGAGATCGTAAAAAAAGAAAAAGTGATTTTAGAGGTCTTTGGATACAAAGAATTAATGCTGGTGTGCGACTGCATGGTTTAACATATTCACAATTTATATCCGGTTTAAAGAAGTCATCTATCGAAATTGATAGAAAGATTTTAGTGGATCTTGCTGTTAATCAGCCTGAAGCATTTAAAGCATTAGTTGATAAAGCTCAATCTGCTAGATAATTTTAATTAATAAAATATAATAGATGGTAATGGCTTTGGCTGAAGACAAAAAAGATATAGTTAATAAAATCAAGAGTACCGACTCTCTCGATGAATTAGAAAAAATTAGGCTTTATTATTTAGGCAAAAAAGGTCTTATTCCTGAAGCATTAAAAGTCTTAGGATCTTTATCTATCGAAGAAAAGAAATCTAAAGGACAAGAATTAAATATAACAAAAAAATTTATTGAGGAAGTGCTTAAAGATCAAAAAAGTAAAATTGAAAATAAAGAAATCGAAAAAAAACTTAGTTCAGAAACAATCGATGTTACATTGCCTCCTAATATAATTGAACACGGTAAAGTCCATCCTATAAGTCAAACAATCTTTAGTATCATTGAAATTTTTGGCAATCTTAATTATTCAGTTGAAACAGGGCCAGATATTGAAACTGATTTTAATAATTTCACGGCATTAAATATTCCAGAACATCATCCAGCAAGAGAAATGCAAGATACTTTTTATGTAGATGGGGAAAATAATAGTAATGTTCTTAGAACACATACTAGCCCTGTCCAAGTTAGAACAATGTTAAATTCAAAACCACCAATTAAAATTATTGTTCCTGGTAGAACTTATAGAAGTGATTCAGACGCAACTCATGCCCCAATGTTTCATCAGGTAGAAGGTTTAGTTGTAGACGAAAGTTCTACTATGGTAGATTTAAAGTCAACTTTAGTTAAATTTTTAGAGGAATTTTTCGAGGTTAAAAACTTACAATACCGTTTTCGCCCGAGTTACTTTCCATTTACTGAACCAAGTGCAGAAATGGATGTAGCATATACTAAAGTAAATAATAAAATTAAAATAGGAGAGGGGGAGAACTGGTTGGAAATACTAGGTTGTGGAATGGTAAATCCAATTGTTCTAAATAATTGTAAAATTGACTCGAAAAAATATCAGGGATTTGCTTTTGGCATGGGTATTGAGAGATTATCTATGCTTAAATATGGTATTAGTGATCTAAGAAGTTTTTTTGATCCAAATTATAGGTGGTTAGATCACTATGGTTTTAGTATTTTAGATAATCAAACGAGATCAGGTTTATAAATGAAGTTTACATTAGATTGGCTTAAAGATCATTTGGAAACATCAAATGATCTCAAAACTATTACAGATACGCTTACTAACATTGGTTTGGAAATTGAGAGAGTAGAAGATAAATCTCAAGATTTCAAAAACTTTACCGTTGCCAAAGTAATCAAATCAGAAAAGCATCCTGATGCAGATAAACTTAAAGTATGTGAGGTAAAGACAATAAATGGAAATTTTCAAGTAGTTTGTGGCGCGCCTAATGCCAGAGAGGGAATGTTAGGAATTTTTGCTCCAGAAAATAGTTATATCCCAGGAACAGATTTACATTTAAAAAAAACTAAAATTAGAGGTGTTGAGTCATGTGGAATGCTTGTATCAGAAAGAGAGATGGGTATTTCAGATGAACATGACGGCATCATAGAAATAAAAGATGATTATAAAATTGGTGATTCATTTAGTAAAATATTTAAATTAGACGAACCTATTATAGAAATAAATTTAACACCAAATAGATCAGATTGCTTGTCAGTTAGAGGTATTGCAAGAGATTTAGCTGCAGCTGGTGTAGGGAAATTAAAAGAACTTAAATTTAAAAAAATAAAAGACTCTTTTAAAAGTCCAATGAAATGGAAAAAAGAATTCAAAGATAATAAATTATGTCCTGGAGTTGCAGGTCGATACTTTAAAAATGTTAAAAATGTTGAAAGTCCTAAGTGGCTTCAACAAAGACTAACAGCTATAGGTTTAAGGCCAATTTCAGCTCTAGTAGACATAACCAATTACGTTACATTTGATTTAGGTCGACCCCTTCATGTTTATGATGCTGATAAAGTATCAGGTAATCTAACAATGAGATTAGCTAAAAATAAAGAAGAATGCATGGCATTAAATGAAGTAAATTATAAATGTGATGAAGAAATGATTGTTATTTCAGATGATGAAAAGAAACTTCATGGTATTGGAGGCGTAATGGGCGGATTAAATAGTGGTTGTAGCATGGATACAAAAAATGTTTTTTTAGAAGTTGCTTTATTTGATCCGATATCAGTTACTAAAACTGGAAGAAAACTAAATCTACAAAGTGATGCAAGATATCGATTTGAAAGAGGCATAGATACGGAGTCTATTTATTGGGGTGTTGAAGCAGCTAGTCAAATGATAAGTGAATTATGTGGTGGTGAAGCGAGTGAATATGTGTCTTCAGAAACACATATCAATAAAAGAGAAATGATTTTTTTTAATACTAACATGGTAAAAACCTTTGGAGGAATTGAAATTGAAATTAAAGAACAAAGTAAAATTCTTAAGTCTTTAGGTTTTAATGTTAAGGAATTAAAATCTAAACTTGAGATTGAAATCCCCACTTTCAGACCTGATATATATGGCGAAGCTGATATAGTTGAAGAAATTATAAGAATATATGGCTTTGATAAAATACCTTTGAAAAGTATAAATTATAATGAAGACAAGAAAGAAATTTTAAATAATTACATTAAAATATTTTATAAGATTAAAAGAATTATTGCATCAAAAGGGTATTCTGAAGTTGTTACTTGGTCATTTATGGATGAAAATAAAGCCAAAATTATATCTAATGAATTAATACATTTAAAAAATCCTATTAGTAGTGATTTAAATACTATGAGACCATCTACAATTCCAAATTTATTAGAGGCAGTTAATCAAAATAAAGCTCGTTTGTACTTAAATGCCAAAATATTTGAAGTTGGTCCAAATTTCTCTAAATCATTTTCTAATTTACAAGAAAATGTTGCCACATCAATTGCTTATGGTTTAATCGAAGAACCAAACTGGTTATCGAATAAAAAAAATAATGATGTTTTTTCAATTAAGGCTGACCTGTTTTCTATTTTAACCAATATTAATGTTCCAACTGAAAATTTATTATATGAAAAAATAGATGGGCAAATATATCATCCTGGAAAATCTTCGTCTTTAAGATTGGGTAAAAATAAAATTGCTAATTTTGGAGAAATTCATCCAATTTTATTAAAAAATATGGACATTAATTTCAAGGTATATGCTTTTGAAATTTACATAGAAAATATAGCTCAATTTCAGGAAAATAAATCATCTTCAAGAAATGCTTTTTTAAATAATCCATACCAAATGGTTGAAAGAGACTTTGCCTTTCTTTTTCCTAAACAAATTAAAGCAAATGAAATAATAAAAAAAGTTAAAAAGGTTGATAAGAACTTAATACAACGAGTTACTATTTTTGATTTATATCAAGGAGATAAATTACCTAATGATAAAAAAAGTATTGCTTTTAGAGTCTTAATGCAACCTCAAGATAAAACATTTAATGATCAAGAAATTGAAAATTTATCTAAACAAATTATTGATGTGATATCAAAATCATTTGAAGCTTCTATAAGAAACTAATGGCGGAACTTAGTTCTATTCGTAATTTTTCAATTGTTGCACATATTGATCATGGAAAATCAACTTTAGCAGATAGACTAATTCAATTTTGTGGAGGTTTAACTGACAGAGAAATGAAGGATCAAGTTTTAGACTCAATGGAGCTAGAAAGAGAAAGAGGCATTACTATCAAAGCACAAACAGTTAGACTGTCATATAAATCAAAAGATGGAAAAAATTATATTCTTAATATTATGGATACGCCAGGTCATGTAGATTTTTCTTATGAAGTGTCTAGATCTCTAGCTGCATGTGAAGGTTCTTTATTGATTGTTGATTCAACACAAGGTGTAGAAGCACAAACATTAGCAAATGCATATCAAGCAATTAATAACGATCATGAAATATTACCAGTTTTAAATAAAATAGATTTACCATCATCTGAGCCTGAAAAAATAAAATCACAAATTGAAGAAGTTTTGGGTATAGAAACTGCTAACACCTCTCTTGTTTCAGCAAAAACTGGTGAAGGAATAGATGATTTATTAAACAAAATTATAACACTTTTACCATCACCTTTTGGAGATAAAAACAAAGAATTAAAATGTATGTTAGTTGATAGTTGGTATGACAGTTATCTTGGAGTTGTTGTCCTTGTTAGAGTTGTAAATGGAGAGTTAAAAAAAGGCCAAAAAATTAGATTTATGGCTACAGGCGCAACATACACTATTGATAGAGTAGGAATATTTTCACCAAAAGCGACAGAAATTAATTCTTTGGGACCAGGGGAAATTGGATTTATAAACTCTGGTATTAAAAGTGTTTCAGATTGTAAAGTTGGTGACACAATTACTGATGATAAATTTCCTACCGTTGAAGCTCTTTCAGGATTTAAACCCTCACAGCCAGTTGTATTTTGTGGGATGTTTCCAGTAGATTCAGATGATTATGAACACATGCGAGATAGTATGTCTAAATTAGCATTAAATGACTCAAGTTTTTCTTACGAGCCAGAAGTTAGCCCTGCATTAGGATATGGTTTTCGTTGTGGTTTTTTAGGATTACTACATTTAGAAATAATTCGGGATCGTTTTGAAAGAGAATTTAATTTAGAACTTGTAACTACTGCACCTTCTGTTGTTTATAAAATACTATTGAAGGATGGATTGACAATTGATCTTCATAACCCAACCGATATGCCAGACCCTGTTAAGGTAGAAAATATTTCTGAACCTTGGATTAAAGCAACTATTATTGTACCAGAAGAATATCTTGGTTCAGTTTTAGAATTATGTACTTCTAAACGAGGCATACAATTAAACATGAGTTATGCTGGAAATAGACCTCTAGTGGAATACAAGCTTCCATTAAATGAAGTTGTATTTGATTTTTATGATCGACTAAAATCAATAACCAAAGGTTATGCAAGTTTTGATTATGAGATAACTGGATATGAAATAAACAATTTGGTTAAAGTAGGAATACTTATTAATGGAGATTCTGTAGATGCTCTTTCTTTAATAGTCCACAAAGATAGATCTGAACAAAGGGGTAGAGCGTTATGTGAAAGACTTAAAGACTTAATCCCAAGGCAACAATTTAAAGTTGCAATTCAAGCAGCAATAGGTGGAAAAATCATAGCAAGAGAAACAGTAGCATCATTTAGGAAAGATGTTACACAAAAACTATATGGAGGAGATGTCACAAGAAAAAATAAACTTTTAGATAAACAAAAAAAAGGGAAAAAAAGAATGAGACAGTTTGGTAAAGTTGATATTCCTCAAAATACTTTTTTAAATGCTCTAAAAATGAAAGATAATTAAATAATATTAATTTTAGAAAAATAATGAGTAAATCTTTTCTAATTGTTACAGATTTTTATGAACCTCATATAAGTGGAATTGTAACATATATAAATAAATTAATTGACTCACTACAAAGCAAAAATTTTGAAGTTACAGTTTTAACTACAAAACATAATATAAAATTAAAGAAGATTGAATCTATTAACAAAGTAAATATTATAAGATGTAAACCAACTATTAAAATATCGAGAGGATTTTTTAGCCTTGAGTTAGTTTCTAGATTTTTAAAAATATATAAAGATTATGATTATGTAAATATTCATTTACCTTTAGTAGAAATATTTCCTATTGTATTTTTTTTAAATAAAAAAAAAACAATTATTAATTACCATTGTTTACCAGAATTTCCTTTTCATCTAAAATTTATTAGATTTTATTTTTATTTATTTGGTATTTTTGCAATATTAAAGTCTAAATTTTTAATAGTTCTTTCAAAGGATTATTTTAATAAATTTCTATTTCACAAATTATTCAATAAAAATTTAATTGAATTACCTCCTTATATATCTTTACCTAAATTAAAAAATTTAAATAAAAAGATTAATAAAAAAATTATTTTTGGATACTTAGGTCGTTTATGTGAGGAAAAAGGAATAGAATATTTGATATTATTAAGCAATTATTTATTTATAAATAAAGTTGAACACGAACTCATAATAGCAGGAGATTTAAAGGATAAGCGATTTAAAAAGTATATAAACTATATTAAAGATATTGCAAAAAATAATAAATGTACAAATTTTATAGGTAAGCTTAATACAGTCCAAAAAGAAAAATTTTATAATAAAATAGATTTATTTATATTACCAAGTACTAATTCATTTGAAGCTTTTGGTATAGTGCAATTAGAAGCTATGAGTTATGGTATTCCTGTTATTGCCAGTAATATAAATGGTGTAAGAACCATCATTAAAAAAACTAAAAATGGATATTTATTCCAAAATAGAAACATCGATGATTTAATTGTTAAATTTAATATTTTTAAAAAAAATAAATTTAAAAAAAATTTAATAAGAAAAAATCTTATAAAATATTACAGAAAAGAAATTTTTATAAAAAAAATATCAAATTTATTTTAATTTTTTTAAATAATTGTTAAACAAATAATAAGCAAACATTATAAATGTCAACAACCATGCTAAGTAAGCATATCTACTATCAGGATGTGTTATTAACAATACAAAATGTTGAGAAATTATTGATAATACTAATATATTTATTAATAAGTTTTTTTTAAATCTAAAATAGCAAAATAACACAAAAATTAATATTATTAATCTATGTAAATTATAAATTGGGTTCCATTTTAACAATTGATTTAAGATTAAGTTGTTATCTCTTAAATTTAAGTTTTGGAATGCATCATTGAATGCAAAATGTACATTTGTTTTTGTAAAAAATGATGAGTCTCCTCCAAAATATATATTATGTATAAACGCAGATAGAATAAATGAATAACCTATTATAGCACCTACACTTATCTTTATATTTTTTTTAAAACTTATAATAAAAATATAAATAAAAAAAAGAGTGGTAATTGGAAAAAAGTTAGGCCTGCAAAAAGCAGCAAATGATAAAATAAAACAATAAAAACAAATTGATATAAAATTAATCTTTTTATTAAATTCTGGATTAGTTATTAATGCTAAACAAAAAATAATTATTGTGATTGCTAAAGTTTCAGCATGATTCCGTATAATTTGATGCACATAATTAAAATGACCAAATCCTAAATTTTCAAATATAGGTAATAAAGTAAATGATATTATTAAATAAAAAGCAATCTTTTCAGAAATTAAATTTTTAAATATATAAAATAAACTTATTGGTAAAATATAAATTATTAAAAAATATCCATAATTATTATCACCAAATATTATTTTAGAAGTTGCCAAAAAATATCTCAATCCAGGCATATAATAAAAAACATTTTCCCCACCTTTTAAAGCTTCAAGAAATTTTAAATCAAATAAATTTTTAATAATCATATTTGCTCTATATTCATGTACTAATCCATCGGCACCTCCTCTAAAGTATCTAAGGCCTGAAATCACATTATAATCTTTTAAAATTACAAATAATATTGAAGCTATTATACTAATAATAAATATTAAAATTTCATTTCTAGTAAAAGATTTAAAGGTAAAAAAATTATATGTAAAAATTATAATAAAAATAAATATAGAAATATAATTTAAATAATCTTTAAACAAATTAACTTTATCTTTATAAATCTTAATATTTAAATTATCTTTTTTATTGATTGAGTATCCTAAAATTAATAAATTTTTATCCTCTGAAAAGTTAATACAATCTTTTGTTATATGTTTAATGAAATTTATATTTTTAAATTCATAAATTTTAGATTCTGTATAAGAATAATATATATTGCCACTTCCACATATTTTTGATTTTTTATAATTTTTAGGAATATTAAAAAGAACATAAAAAGGAATTTGCCTTCTTAGCTCTTTATCAAAAGCTAAGTTATATTTTAAGGTATTGATTTGACCAATTCTTAGTTTTTCTCTAGAATTAAAATTAATATTATCAATATTCCTAGTATTTTGCTTTCTTAGAAAAAAATTATCACTTGAAAAACTATATGGGTTTTTAATAAATTGATTTTTATGAAAATTTTCCTCAGATTGGAATTCACTTCCATCATGTGATGATAAAACTCTTTTTATATCAAATTCTAAATAACTTTTTTTAATATCTTTTATAACTTTATTGGGTAAAAAATTATTAAAAATTTTAATATCTTCTTTTGAAAAAAAAGTTGAGTGATATTCGGATATATCTTTTTTTTTTGTAAAAAATGAAATTGAAAGTATTAACGAGATTATAAAAATAATAAAAATATTATTAAATTCCGAATCAACTTTTGTTTTAAAGCAAGAAATAACCAATATACCTATTGAAACGAATATAAGATCGATTGGATCGTTTAAAGGAGGCTTAAGAATAATAATTAAAAATATAAAAAAAAATGATTTTAATATAAAACTATTATACATATTTTAATGATTACAACAAATATACCACAATTAATAAGAATTAAAGATTGGTTTAAAAATATAATCATATTTTTTCCTTTAATATTTACTGGTAGAGTTTTAGAATTAGAGAGTTATCAAAATTTAGTCGTTGGCTTTATTACCTTCTCTTTTTCTGCTTCATTCATCTACATTCTTAATGATATTTTTGACTCAAAAAATGATATAAAACATCCTATAAAAAAAAATCGCCCTATTGCTTCTGGAAACTTTTCCATATTAAATTCTGTTTATATTTTAATTTTTTTATTAATTTTGATATTTATTTTAATTTATTTATATAAGATTATTATTTATCACATTGTATTTTACCTAATTTTAGCTTTATTATATATTATCTTCTTAAAAAATTTTCCAATAATTGAAGTAATTATACTTTCAATATTTTATTTAATTAGGATTGATTTAGGTTCAAATTTAATAAATGTCGATAGTTCGTATTTAATGTTATTTGCTACTTTTAGTATTTCTATTTATTTTATTTTACTAAAACGGATTGGTGAATTAAATATCAATCAATCTAATATTACAAGATATGTTTTAAAATTTTATAATATTATTTTTTTAAAATATATTTGTATTTTATCATCAATAGTATTCATTATTATTATTTGTATGTATATCTATAATACAAATTATATTTTGATTTCTACACTGCCCTTTATTTTAACATTTTTATACAAATACTATCAAAATTCAAAAAACACATCAATTGGAGAAAATCCAATTAATGCCATATTTAATGATAAATTTCTTTTATCTAATATTTTATTAACTTTTTTAATATTTATATTAATACTTTTATTTTATAACTCCTAATTAAATTGATAATTCATTGTATAAATTTATAATCTATTTTAATGAATAAATTAAACTTGAATAATAATGAAAAAATTAAAAATTTAGCTATTCAAGCGCAGAATTTATATAAAGAGCAAAAATATTTAGATTCATATTCATTATATAAATTTATATTTAGAAAGTTTAATGAACTTAGAGTACTTCCCAATCTTATTGATATTATATTTATATCAACAAAAAAAAATTTAATAAAAAATAGAAATCTTAAGTTTAAATTAATTAATTTATTAATAAATTTTGGTCTTAATAAAGATAATGGCACATCTCTGTCAAATGAATTGATATATTTGAGATTAAAATTATTAAGAGAGTTTAAAAAATTTGAAGAATTCCAAAAATTATTTGAATCAATAGATATTTCACTAAAAAATGTAATTTTTGTTCAATTTGAATATTTACATTATTTACTTGAGTGTGAAAAATTTGACGAAGCAGAAATTATACTAAATAAAATTAAAAAAAATAAAAAAGATTTTTATAAAAACTTACAATTTTTTTTTATTGATAAAAACATGTTTGAATTAATTAAAAATAGTAACTTTTCTATAAGTCATGATATTGTTTTAGAAGTTAAAAAAAACAATGATAACTATAACTACATAGTTGTTGTTTCAGGAACTTACAATATATTTAAGTCAGAAATTTTGACTTTTATTAAATCACTAAAAAAAACATCCAAAAATTATCTTTTTTCTTTATTAATTCATGATTCAACTGATTACCAAAAAAAAGATATTGTTAAAGAAATTAATAATATTGATGTAGATAATTATCTATTATTTTTTGAGAGTAGCCAATCATTATCTTTAAACTCTTTTGAAACAAAAACATATTATACAGCACGTAGATACTTGCTTGTAAATGATTTAATGGAAGAATTTAACAAGCCTATTTTTTTATTTGATGCTGATAGTATTATATGTAAAAACTTAGATATATATTTAAATTTAAACAAAAATTACGATATGTCTCTTCATATAAAAGAAGAGTTAAGATATTTTCAAACATCTTTAACAGCTAATCAATCTTTATTTTTAAATACTAAAAATTCTAGGATTTTTCTGAATTTTTATAAGAAATATATTTATTATATTTTAAAAAATAAAAAATTAAGATGGCATATTGATCAAATTGTTCTTTATGTTTCATTTATAATTATTAAAAGATTTTATTATGCAAAAATAAGAAACAATGCTGAAAATAATTTTAAAAATGACCAAAGTTTTTTTTATCACACGTTTCATAATAAATATTTGTTATAATACGTTAGGAGAGATGTGAGAGTGGTTTAATCAGCACGCTTGGAAAGCGTGTGTAGTAGCAATACTACCGAGGGTTCGAATCCCTCTCTCTCCGCCATAAATTAA